>WNGL01000233.1_pt1 | contig 63928 bp, 60 predicted proteins | sample 5400591 | NCBI WGS metagenome assembly WNGL01 (sample SAMN13153377, study PRJNA577476) | soil metagenome | isolation source: 80 cm soil or saprolite under Garry oak tree replicate 1 | place: USA:California | collected 2016-06-15 | reverse complement strand
CAGTGACCCGTCCACCCAGCGCCAGGTCGCCGGCCAGATCGAGACACCGCTGCTGACGGAGACGCCCGTCATCTACGGGTACTTCTACAACTACCTGTCCGCGTGGTCGAAGAACGTGGGCGGTGTCTACCCCACCGCCATCGGCCACATCTTCCTCAACAACGCGACCAAGAGCTGAGCTCGACCGACAAGAGCTGAGCTCGCGCGACGCCCGTGCGGCCAGGCCGGCCAGGCAGGCTGGCCTGGCCGCACGGAATAATGGGCAGGCACAGTTCCGTTTCGCTCCGGGACGACACGAGCCACGGCGGAACGACACGAGCCACGGCGGGACCGCCGCCCATCCCGAGGAACAATGATGACCGCTGCCAGCGAAACGCCACCGGACGCACAGACCGAGACGCACCACCACCGCGACGTCTCCGGTGGCTGGCTGCGCCCGGCCGTGTTCGGCGCGATGGACGGGCTGGTCACCAACGTCTCACTGATCGCGGGCGTGGGCGCGGGCGGCGGCACGCCGCACTTCATCATCCTCACCGGGCTGGCGGGCCTCGCCGCCGGCGCGTTCTCGATGGCCACCGGCGAGTACGTTTCCGTGTCCTCGCAGAACGAGCTCGTCGCCGCGGAGGTCCGCAAGGAACGCTTCGAGCTGGAACACCATCCCGACGCCGAACGCCAGGAGCTCGCCGGCGTGTTCCGCATGCGGGGTGTCGAAGCCGGCCTGGCCGACGCGGTGGCCCGGCAGCTTTCCGAGCATCCCGAGCAGGCGCTCGCCATCCACGTGCGCGAGGAGCTGGGCGTCGACCACCGGGAGCTGCCATCACCGGTCACGGCCGCCGGGGCCTCGCTGCTGACATTCGCGGTGGGTGCGCTGGTGCCGCTGATCCCGTACCTGTTCGGCCACGCCTCGCTGGCCGCCGCGCTGGGGCTGGCGGCGGTGGCCGCGTTCCTCGGCGGAGGGCTGGTGTCGCGGCTCACTGACCGGCCCTTCCTGCGCGGCGCCGCGCGGCAGCTCGCGCTGGCCGCGATCGCAGCCGGGATCACCTACCTCATCGGCCGGGCCGTCGGCGCCGTGGTCTAGCCGCGGCGCTCAAACCGGCCCCGCGCTCCGGTACCGCGCTGGCAGACGCCTAACGGCACCGCCGCGCGGCTCACCAGGCTTCCGGGCCAAACGAGTCGTCTTCGTGTGCCCCGGGACCGGACAGCTGGGCGAGATCGGATTCCACCATCATGGTGACGAGCTCGTCGAACCCTACCGACGGCTCCCACCCGAGTTCCTTCGCCGCCTTGGACGGGTCAGCGCACAGATGATCCACCTCGGCCGGCCGGACGTAGGCGGCGTCGCAGACCACGTGGTCGCGCCAGTCGAGGCCACCCACCCGGAACGCCCGCTCCACGAGTTCCTCGACGCTGTGGGTCACCCCTGTTCCCACCACGAAATCCCCGGGCTCGTCCCGCGCGAGCATCAGCTGCATGGCCCGCACATAGTCGCCCGCATAACCCCAGTCGCGCCGCGCCGAAATCGTGCCGAGCCGCAGTTGCCGCTCAACGCCCTGTTTGATCCTGGCCACACCGAGCGACACCTTGCGGGTGACGAACTCGCTGCCGCGCCGGGGTGATTCGTGGTTGAACAGGATCCCGGACACGGCGAACATGCCATAGGACTCACGGTAGTTCTGCGTCAGGAAGTGGCCGTAAGCCTTGGCCACGCCATACGGGCTGCGCGGGTGGAACGGCGTCCGTTCCGTCTGCGGAGACTCGGCCACCATGCCGAACATCTCCGATGATGACGCCTGGTAGAAGCGGATCTGCCCGCCGCCAGGTGCCCGTGACCCACTGATCCCGCTGCACACCCGGATGGCCTCCAGCACGCGCAGCACACCAAGCCCGGTGACCTCGCCCGTGAGCTCGGCCTGCTGCCACGACATCGGCACGTAGGAGATCGCGGCCAGGTTGTACACCTCATCCGGCTGGACGCGCTCCACGGCGGCGATGAGGCTGCCCTGGTCCAGCAGGTCACCGCGGACCAGCCGGACATCGCCAAGCAGCTGCCGCACCCGCCGGACCCGGGGGTTGGACTGGCCCCGGACCAGGCCCCACACCTCATATCCCTGCGACAGCAGGTGCTCGGCGAGGTAGGACCCGTCCTGACCGGTGATTCCTGTGATCAGCGCACGCTTGGCCATTTGACCCTCCCCCGCTGTCCGTTCCTGCATAAAGGCCCGGATCCGGTAACGACGCGCCCCTCAGGGTACGGCCCGCCCCGCGCCGATGCTGGCAGTACCCGGGCGCGAGGGGTACTGGGTGGTAATGTTCGCTGCCTAGAGGCCACGCGGGCCGCCGGCCTCGGCATCACCGGATGGGCGCAAGCTGACGAGAGGTGCGAACCTGCGTGGACACCATGGATCGCCCGCTCCGCATCGCGCTGGTCTCATACCGCAGCAAGCCACACTGCGGCGGCCAGGGCATCTACCTGCGTCATTTGTCCCGTGAGCTGGCCGCACTCGGCCATCACGTTGAGGTTTTCTCCGGCCAGCCATACCCGGAACTCGAGCCGGGCCCGGTGCTGCGCCGCGTCCCCAGCCTTGACCTGTACGCGGAACCGAACCCGTTCCGGACGCCGCGGCTTTCGGAGTTCCGCGACTGGATCGACGTGTGCGAGTTCGCGGCCATGCGCGCGGGGTCCTTCCCCGAGCCACTCACGTTCAGCCTGCGGGCGCGCCGGCTGCTGCTGGCGCGCAGGGCCGATTTCGACCTTGTCCACGACAACCAGGTGCTCGGGTACGGGCTGCTCGGGGTGGCACGGGCGGGTCTCCCGCTGGTGACCAGCATCCATCACCCGATCAGCGTGGACCGGCGCATTGAGCTGGCCGCAGCCCGCGGGTTCGCCCGGCTGTCCAAACGCCGGTGGTACGGCTTCGTGAAGATGCAGGCCCGGGTGGCGCGGAGGTGCGGGCCGATCCTGACCGCTTCGGCCTCCTCCCGCGACGACATCTGCCGCGACTTCGGAGTGCCGGCCGAAAGCGTCCGGGTCATTCCGCTCGGCGTGGACACCCGGCGCTTCCACCCCCGGCCCGCCCCCCGCGTGCCTGGCAGCATCGTCGCCGTGGCGAGCGCGGACTCGCCGATCAAGGGGGTCGCCACCTTGCTGCGGGCGTTCGGCAAGCTCGCAACAGAACGCGACGTGCAGCTCATCGTGGTCGGCAAGCCAAATCCGGGCGGCCCCACCGAGCGCCTGGTCGCGGATCTGGCGCTCGGCGGCCAGGTTCGTTTCGCGCACGGGCTCAGCGACACAGCGGTCGCGGAACTGACGGCGAGCGCGGAGATCGCGGTGGTGCCGTCGCTGTACGAGGGCTTCTCGCTGCCCGCGGTGGAGCACATGGCTTCGGGCACCCCGCTGGTTGCCAGCCGTACGGGCGCCCTGCCGGAGGTGACCGGAACTGCTGCCGTGCTGGTGGCGCCGGGTGACGCCGAGGAGCTGGCCGCAGCGCTGCGCAGCCTGGTTGACTCCCCGCAGCAGCGGGCACGGCTGTCCGAGGCTGCCTGGCACCGGGTCCAGGAGAGGTTCGCCTGGCCCGCGGTCGCCCGCGCAACGGTGAAGGAATACGAGCGCGCGATCCGCGCCGCACAGGGCGCTGCGACGGGAGGCTGACCACTGCTCACCGTAGATTTCCGGCGCTTTCCCGTCGGGCCCGGTGACCGAGTGCTCGACCTCGGCTGCGGCGGCGGGCGGCACGCGTTCGAGACCTACCGGCGGGGCGCTGACGTGGTCGCCTTCGACACCGACCACGGTGAACTCCGAAATGTTGGTGCCATCGTCGCGGCCATGGACGAGGCGGGGGAGGCGCCGCCGGGCGCTCGCGCCCACGCGGTGCGAGGCGATGCTACGGCGATGCCCTTCGGCGACGGCGCATTCGACCGGGTGATCGCCGCCGAGGTGCTGGAGCACGTGCGCGGTGACCAGCGCGCCCTGACCGAGATCGCCAGGGTGCTGCGCCCGGGCGGGCTGCTGGCTGTAACCGTGCCCGCCTGGCTGCCGGAACGCATCTGCTGGCAGCTGTCAGACGACTACCACAACATCCCGGGCGGGCATGTGCGCATCTATACCCGCCCGGAACTCGAAACCAAGCTGCGGCGGGCCGGGCTGGCGGTCGGCGGCCACCACCACGCGCACGGCCTGCACTCACCGTACTGGTGGCTGAAGTGCGCGGTCGGCGTCCGCGACGACGGCCACCCGCTCGCGCAGGCTTATCACCGGCTGCTGGTCTGGGACATCACCAAGCGGCCGGCCTTCACCCGGCTGGCGGAGCAGGCCCTCAACCCGCTCATCGGCAAAAGCCTCGTCGTCTACGCCCGCAAACCGTCCAATTTCACACCAAACGAAAGGCTCCTGCCCACCCGCCGTCCCACCGCACACGCCGGTGCGTGACCGCAACGCCATGTCGCTTAGCGTCACGCCCCGTACGGCGACTAATGCCGTGCCGGCCGTACCCGGCGTCCTGACCACGGACGACATCCGCGCCACCGGGGAGAGCATCGTTGCCGTACAGGAGGCGTCCGGTGCGATCGGCTGGCCGGACGGTCACATCGATGCCTGGAATCACACCGAGTGCGCGATGGCGCTGTCCGTCTGCGGTCTGGCGGGCCCTGCCCGGCATGCGTACGAATGGCTGCGGCAGACCCAGCGCCCCGATGGTTCCTGGCCCAAGAAGACCGCGCCGGGCGGGCAAGTCAGCGACCCCGCCTCGGACAGCAACCAGGTGGCCTACGTGGCGGTGGGCGTATGGCACGAGTTTCTGGTCACCGGCGATGCGGACTTCGCGCGTGCGATGTGGCGCACGGTGCGGGACGCGATCGGGTTTGTGCTCGCGTTGCGACAGCCGCGCGGCGAGATCGCCTGGGAGCGAACCGCCGGCGGAAACCCGGGCAGCTACGCCCTGCTTACCGGCTGCTCCAGCATCTACCAGAGCCTGGGCTGCGCGGCCTGCCTGGCCGGGCTCGTGGGTGAACCGCAGCCGGACTGGGAACTGGCAGCCAGCCAGCTCGGGCATGTCGTGGCCTGCCACCCGGAGGCATTCGCGGACAAGAGCAGGTTCTCGATGGACTGGTATTACCCGGTCCTCGCTGGGCCGGTCCGCGGGCCGGGCGCCCTGGAGCGGCTGGACGCCGGGTGGCCAGAGTTCGTCGTGCCCGGGCTGGGAGTCCGGTGTGTGCGCGACGAACCGTGGGTCACCGGCGCCGAAACCTGCGAACTCGCGCTGGCGCTGGACGCGGCCGGGGACACCCGCCGGGCGCTGGAGTTGTTCGCGGACATCCAGCACCTGCGCGATCCCAGCGGTGCCTACTGGACCGGCTGGCAGTTCGCCAACGCGGCGCACTTCCCGGCCGAGCGCAGCAGCTGGACGGCTGCCGCGATGATCCTGGCCGCCGACGCGCTGTCGCGCGCGACAGGCGGCAGCGCCCTGTTCCGCGAAGCGGCACCGGCCAGCCCGGCCCCGCACGCAGCCGGCCCGGCCCCCTGCGGCTGCCCCAGCTAAGTTGATGGCTGAGGGCCACACGGGCTGTTGACCGCGCACACGATGATGGCCGGCGCGTGGTGGGACGGGTGCCCAGCTGTTGCCGTTTAGCCAATTCCCTGGGCGGTGCGTTCCAGGACCCGCAGCGAGCCTTCGACAGCAACCTCGGTGAAAGCGCCCGAGGCCAGCGCGCGCCGGTAGATCCGGTACGGTGCCCGGCCGCCATCCGCAGGGTCGGGAAAGACGTCGTGGATCGCGAGCGCGCCGCGAGGCGCCACCCACGGCGCCCACCCCTCGTAGTCGGCCTGGGCGGCGGCATCGGTGTGCCCGCCGTCGATGAACAGCATCCCGAGCGGCGCGCCCCACAGCCGCGCGACATCCGCCGACCGGCCCACGATCGCGATCACCGCCTCGTCCAGCCCGGCCAGGCTGAGGGTGGCCCGGAAGTGCGGCAGTGTGTCCAGCCGCCCGGTGCGGGGCTCCACCAGCGCCGGGTCGTGGTACTCCCATCCTGGCTGGTTCTCGTCCGAGCCGTGGTGATGGTCCACGGTGATGACCGGCCGGCCGGCTGTGCTGGCAGCGGCGGCAAGATAAATGGTGGACTTGCCGCAGTACGTGCCGACCTCAAGGACCGGGCCGGCCGGCGCATACGCCGCCGCTGTCTCGTACAGGGCAAGGCCCTCGGCCGGCGGCATGAAGCCCGTCGCCGCCTCGGCCGCCTGCCGCAGCGCGTCAGGCATGGGGGACGCACCGGGGACCAGGCCCCGCGCCGGCGACGGGACGCTAGCCATGGCCGACTGCCGTGAGGCGGGCGAGTGCTTCGGCAAGGACCTCCCGTTTCTTGCAAAACGCGAACCGCACCTGCGACTGCCCCGCCTCCTGGTTGTCGTAGAACACCGAACTCGGGATGGCGACCACCCCTGCCCGGCGCGGCAGTTCCCGGCAGAACTCCATGGCGTCGCGGTAGCCCAGGCGGCGCACGTCGGTGGTGATGAAATACGTCCCGGCCGGCCGGTAGACCTCGAACCCGGCTTCGGTGAGGCCGTCACACAGGAAGTCCCGCTTGCCGCGGAGTTCGCCGCTGATCGCGGCGTAGTAGGAATCCGGCAGCGCGAGCGCTTCCGCCACCGCGTACTGGAACGGCCCGCTGGCCACATAAGTGAGGAACTGCTTGGCCGCGCGGACCGCTGCCACGACGTCCGGGGTCCCGGTCACCCAGCCGACCTTCCACCCGGTGAAGGAGAACGTCTTGGCCGCCGAGCTGATCGTGACCGTGCGCCCGGCCATGCCGGGCAGGGAGGCAACCGGCAGGTGCTCCCCCTCGAACACCATGTGCTCATAAACCTCGTCCGAGACCACCAGCAGGTCATGCTCGCACGCGAGCGCGGCGATCTCGGCCAGTTCGGCGCGGGAGAAGACTGACCCGGTGGGATTGTGCGGGGTGTTGAGCAAGATGAGACGTGTGCGCGGGGTTATCGCCGCGCGAAGCGCTCCAATATCGGGCCGGAAGTCCGGCGGGCGCAGGGTCACCGGCACCCTAGTCGCACCCGCCATGGCCACGCACGCGGCGTAGGAGTCGTAATAGGGCTCGAATGCGATGACCTCATCGCCGGGCTCTACCAGGGCGAGCAGCGAAGCGGCAATTGCCTCGGTGGCGCCGACGGTGATCAGCACCTCGGCATCGGGGTCCAGGTCGACGCCGTAGAAGCGCTTCTGGTGCGCAGTCACGGCTTGCCGGAGCTCGGGGATACCAGGCCCGGGCGGGTACTGGTTGCCGCGCCCCGCCATGATCGCGGCGGCGGCCGCGGCGGCGATCTCACGGGGCCCGTCGGTGTCAGGGAAGCCCTGGCCGAGGTTCACGGACCCGGTGGTGATGGCGAGCGCCGACATCTCGGCGAAAATCGTGGTTCCCATCCCGGCAAGCCGGGCGTTCAGCAATGGTCGGTTCACCCCGCCATGACATCATGCCCGCGATCGTGCAGGGGGCTAGCGGGGGCCGAAGACGTCGTCGCGGCGGTGTTCCAGGCATGGGAGCAGTGCCCGGACCTCGGCGGTCATCGCGCTGTCCAGGTCGGCCGCGCGAACTGCGGCGGACGGCCCGAGGTCGGTGTGGACGGCGCCCATGGGATCCACCAGCATGCTGCGGCCCACGCCGGTCGGCGCCCGCGTGGGGGGCGACGAGGGGTCGGGGACCTGCCCGGCCGCCGCGACCCAGACCGTGTTCTCGATCGCGCGGGCGCGCACGAGCGTGACCCAGTGCTCCTCCTTGAACAGGCCGGCGGCCCAGGCGGCGGGAACCACGATCAGCTCCGCGCCGCGCGCGACCAGCGCCCGTGCAAGCTCGGGAAACCGGATGTCGTAGCAGGTCATGAGGCCGGTCCGGACTCCGGCCAGCTCTGTTACGACGGGTTCGGACCCCGGGGCGACCACTGCCGACTCGCGCTCGCCGAGCGAGTCGAACAAGTGGATCTTCCGGTAGGCCGCCACCCGGTTCCCCGTGCCGTCGTAGGCGACCGCCGTGTTGTACACGCGCCCGTCCGGTGCCGGCTCGAACACCCCGGCGACCAGCGTCACCCCGGAGTCGCGGGCCGCCTCTGCCAGCCCGCGGCCAAACGCGCCGTCCAGGGGTTCGGCTACCGCACGAAGATCACTGCCGAACCGTGCCTGGGTCGCTTCCGGGAACACGGCAAGGTCAGCACTCTGGCTGGCGGCGTCCTTGACCGCCTCTCTCACTCTGCCCAGGTTGATTGCCGGATCTGGGCTGACAGGTAGCTGGCACAGTGCGACGCGCATGCCCGCAGGGTACGGCACTCGCTGGCCGGGCGCCGCATTCGCCGGGCCGGGGGCACCGCATTCGCCGGGCCGGAGGCACCGCGCCTCAGCGAACGCGAGCGTGCCAGAGGATGGGGTGCTCGCCACCCCAGGTCGCGCTGTACCCGGCCGCTGTGAGCAGACCGCCGGAAACGCTGAGCGCGGTGAGCTTCTGGGCACCGGGCCCCCGCAGCAGGTCGTCCCTGGGCGTTTCCATGTGCCAGCTCAGCCCATTGGCGGACCACCACACGATCACGTCCTGGCTTCCCGGGGTGCCCGACATGCCGACGGCGACGAAGCCGCCGTGCGCGGCCGCCAGGGCGGTGACGCTGGCCCGGCCCGCTGGTGCGGGCAGCACGGATTCCCGCCAGGTGAGGCCGCCATCAGCGGAGACAGCCACGAAGGGTTTCAGCCCGGCACTGGTCGTCTGGGTGCCGACGGCTACCACCCGCTGGTCTTTGGCGGACACTCCAGTCAGCACGGCGCCCGCTCCCGGGGCGGGCTGCAACGCGGCGCCGGCTCCGGAGGCAGGATGCAGCACGGCTGCCAGCCGCCAGAGCATGCCATCTGGTGATGTCCAGACCGCTGGAGCCTTGCCTTCGGACCCCACCGCCACAAACCCGGTTCCCGCAGCGGTCACGGCGAGCATCTGCCCCCCGGCTTTGAGCCCGCCGAGGCTGCCGGAACCAGCGTTCCGGGCTGGGTGCCAGGAAGTCAGGTTGGCTGAATACCAGGCGGCAGCCACCGGCCGTCCACGGGCCACGCTGCCGCCGGCCACCCTGCCGCCGGCCACCCTGCCGCCGGGCACCCTGCCGCCGGGCACCCTGCCGCCGGGCATCTTGCCACCGGCCACCCTGCCGGCGGCCATCTTGCCGCCGGCCATCTTGCCGCCGACCATCTTGCTGCCAACCACGACGTAACCCGATGGCCCGGCAGCCGCTTGCGCCACGTTGCTACCGCGGACCGCGAACACCTTGGCGCCGGCAGCCGGGTGCCAGACCTTCCCATGTGTGGATGTCATGATGACCGGGCCAGCCGCAGCACCGCTCCCGCCAGCTGCGCCTACCGCGAGCCATCCGGCGGGGCCGGCCGTCACCGAATCAAGCCGTGCGCCGCTCCGCCAGGCAGGCGGCAGCGCGACAGTGGCCGGTGACCAGCGGCCGCCGGCGGGCGCCCACCAGATGGCGGGTGTGCCGTCAGCGCCGCCGACCGCGACCTGGGTGCCCGCCGTGCCAGCCTGCGTGCCCGCACCCGCCTGCGTGCCCGCACCGGCCGCCAGCCCGCGGACGGTCACATCCGCCATGACGGAACCGGCCAGCACGGACTGCCCGACCAGCCAGTTCCGGTGCCAAGCCAGCAGCAGGATCGGCCGCGGGCTGGCCGCTCCCCGTGCATGGCCGAACCCCGCCGCCACAACGGCACCGGAAGCATCTAGTGTCACTGACGTCACAGAGCTTGAAGACTTCCCCAGGATCGCGGTCTGGTGCCAGGGCTGGCCGTCCACGCTCACGAAGGCCACCCGGCGCGTGCCCGCCGTGCCCGCCACGACCACCCCACCGGCGCTGCCGCCCACGGCGGACACGTGTAGCGCAGAACGCCTGGCGGTGAGCCGGTGCGCGAGCCGCCAGCCCGTACCGTGCGCGGACTGAAACACCAGCGCGTCCGGGCGCCCGCCGGCGGTGTGCCCAACACGGACGGCCACGAACCCTGAACTGCTGGCGGCCAGCCCGGCAAGCCCGCCTGTGGCTCCGCTGACAACAGGCAAACTGACCGGTGCCCAGGTCTGACCGCCATCGGTGCTCCGCCACAGAACCGGCGACAGTGAGCGGACAGTGACCTTGTGTCCCTTGCTGTGTTTCACCGCCGTATGGGTGATCTCGCCGCCGATCACGGTCACGTTGGCATGGGACGCTGCCCAGCGAAGTGTCAGCGCCTGGCCAGCGGGGGCGGTAACGCCACGTTGCGTGGGGCTCTCGCGCCGCCAGGTCAGCCCGTCCGGAGATGTCCAGAGGACCGGGCTGCTGGCAGCAGCCTGCGCGGCGCTCCGGGCGTTCTCCCCTATCGCCAGGAATCCACTGCCCGTGCGGGCCAGCGCGACCACCCGGTCGCCCGTGGCCTCCGGCGCCACTCCCGGCACGGGCTGCCAGCTTCTGCCATCAGATGAGGCCCAGGCGACCCTCCGGCCGAGCGCGAGCCATCTGCCGTGCCCGCCAGCGACCATGTCCGGGGCGGCTCCAGCAGGCGAAAGCCGGCTGCCGTGAACCCGCAGGGCCGCCCGCTGCCAGGTTTTGCCGCCGTCGCCAGAATCAACAATGACCGGGCTCGCATAAGGCAGGCTGGCTTGCGAGCCGACCGCGACCACCGTGTCGCCGTCGGCGGCCACACCGGCGAGCACGGGCAACACCAGGGCAGACGGTCCCGCCTTCCCGGCGGGAAAATCGGCGTCCGCCCTGACAGCCGGCAGCGAGCCGGCCAGGAGCGCATGCCCGGTAGGGGAGTTGCTGGTCAGCCACCGCGCGAGGGCGACACTGGCAACGGCCGCGGCCAGGACGACAATGCTGCTGGCAACCGCTACCGTGGCCCGGCGCTTGCGTCCAGTCCGCGCCGCATCGGACACTTTCCGCGCGGGTCCCTCCGCGTTCTTCCCCGCGAGCCAGGTCGTGCTGTTCCCGGGGGCTCGCTCGGTGGTCTTCCGGGCGCGCCCCCTGGCGTCGTCCCGTGCGGCCGGGGGGACGGCGGGAATGGGTTCGGTGAGCTGGAGGTCGGTGTCGAGGGACCGCCCCCGCGGCGGCTGCTGCCAGTCGATTCCCGCCTCACGCCAGGCCCGCAACGATTGCTGCCACACGGTGCCGCCGGCAGAGTCCGGGGGGGACGGTTCCTGCTCCGCCGCTGACGGCTCGCTTTCGGCGAGAGCGCCAGATACCGGGAACTCCCCCAGCGGGAAATCATCCTGGCCCGCCAGATCCGCTATCCCGCCGGGATAACCCCGCATGACGGGAGTAACCGCGATTTCAGGCACTGACCGGCCTGGCACCCGGCCTTCCCGGCCGGGCACGCGCAGGCTCCGGGTCATGGTGATTCCCCCCCACGGAGATTCGCCATCCGAGCTCACAGTTCGCCCGCAAGCTGCGTTAGGCATGAATTTAGGGCATGCACACGGCGGGAATACCGGCAATACCTCACGCCGGAAGATCGTAGCGGTGCGCGGGCCCAACAGCGCATATTGCTATCGGCCATGCGGGGATGGTGTCGCACCGCTGAACCGGGGCGAAGGTCACTTCAGCGCAAGCCGCTGTGAACTCTCATCGAGCACGGCGGTGCGGAAGCTCATCATCTCCTTGTCGGTGACACGCCCAAGGAAGTGCCGCATCGTGACCTCTTCATCGCCGCCGGAGCGCAGGGCTTCCGCCATGAGACGGGCGTCGTGTTCTTCCCGCCGCTCCACTGGCCAGTACCGCCACGCGCGCCCGTATTTCGACCGGTGAAGCACCCCCTTGCGGTGCAGGATGTTCATCACGGTCATAACGGTCGTGTAGGCGACCGGCCGACCGTACTGCAAGCGCTCACGGACCTCACGTACGACGCACGGGCTTTCCGCGGCCCACATCACATCCATGATTGCCATTTCGAGTTCACCGAACTCGCGCACTGGCTGCCACCTCCGTGCCCCCAATGTAAGCATGGGCAGGCGTAGTTCAGCACCTTCACGCAAGTCGGCTGGAGGTGGAAACTTCCGCCCCGGATGGTGATTGTCCGGCGTTTTGCCGGAGGTCTTCCACCCGGAGCCCCGCACCGCCGTGACCGGCACAGCCCTCACCTGTGATCCTGGGCATGAGCGGGCCAGGTAGCCTGAACACTGGGCAGAGACCACAACATTCACACCGTCGGAAGAGGGCGATGTCCGCCGTGCCTCCGGAGTCGCCGCGGGCGTCCGCGGATACCACTGAGCAAGCAACGCAACGTTCTGGCCCCACCCCTCGCGTGGCGTCGGCGCGCGCCGACTTCGGGCCAAACGAATGGCTCGTGGACGAGCTCTACCAGCGATACCTGACCGATCCCGGGTCTGTGGACATGGCCTGGTGGAACTTCTTCGCCGACTACCAGCCCCCCGCCAGTGGCCGTCCGGCCGGCCAGGCCCCGGCCACGTCCCCCGCCGCGACCACGTCCCCCGGCGCGACCACGTCCCCCGGCGCGACCGCCTCCTCCGGCACGGCCGCCTCCCCCAGCGCAGCGACCTCCCCCGGCACGGCCAGCTCGGTGGATGCAGGCGCACCCTCTGAGCTGCCCCACGCGGCACCCCAGTCCCAGCCGGCTCCAGGCCGGCCCGTGGCGCCGGCTCTCGGCACCGCACCGGGTCAGCTAGCCCAGCCGCGCACCGTGACCGGGCCCGCGCGGGCCGGCGATGGGGCCGGGGCGCCACCTGGCCGGGCACCCGCACCAGCCCCGGCACCAGGAACAACCAGGGGGCCAGGCCCGGCACCAGGAACGGCCAGGGGGCCAGGCCCAGCACCAGGAACGGCCGCAACCGGCCCGCCACCAGGAGCCACCCCACCACCAGGGACCGGCCCAGCAGCAGGCACGGGGGTGCCGGGAACCGTGCCGCGCGGCACCACCCCGGTGCGGCTGCGGGGCGCCGCCGCCCGCACCGTGACGAACATGGCCGCGAGCCTCAGCGTGCCCACCGCGACCAGCGTGCGGTCCATCCCGGCCAAGCTGCTGATCGACAACCGCATCGTGATCAACAATCATCTGGCGCGTGGCCGGGGCGGCAAGGTCTCGTTCACCCACCTCATCGGGTACGCGATGGTGCGGGCACTGGCCGTGATGCCACAGATGAACTACGCCTACACCGAGGTGGACGGCAAGCCGGCGGTGCTCCAGCCGGAGCATGTCAACCTGGGCCTGGCGATCGACGTCACCACCCGCGACGGGGCGCGGCAACTGCTGGTGCCGAGCATCAAGTCGGCGGAGGCACTGGAGTTCCGCCAGTTCTGGATGGCCTATGAGGACATCGTGCGGCGGGCGAGGACGGGCAAGCTGACCGTCGAGGATTACGCGGGCACGACGATCACCCTCACGAACCCGGGCACCATTGGCACCGAACATTCCATCGCCCGGCTGATGGCGGGCCAGGGCTGCATCGTCGGGGTCGGCGCCATGGAGTACCCGGCGGAATACCAGGGCGCCTCCGCCGAGACGATGGCCCGGCTGGCCATCAGCAGGACCGTCGCCCTGACCTCCACCTACGACCACCGGATCATCCAGGGTGCGCAGTCAGGCGAGTTCCTGCGCCGCATCCACCAGTTGCTGCTCGGCGAGGACGGCTTCTACGACGCGATTTTCTCCTCGCTCCGCATCCCCTATGAGCCGGTCAGGTGGGTGCGTGACATCCCCGCCATGCGCGAGGACGACATCACCAAGTCCTCACGCGTGCACGAACTGATCCACGCCTACCGGGTGCGCGGCCACCTGATGGCCGACACCGACCCGCTGGAGTACCGGCAGCGCAAGCACCCGGACCTGGACATCAACGAGCACGGCCTCACCCTGTGGGACCTTGAGCGCGAGTTCGCCACCGGCGGTTTCGGCGGAAAGCCGCGGATGAAGCTGCGGGACATCCTCGGCGTGCTGCGGGACTCCTACTGCCGCACCGTCGGCGTGGAGTACATGCACATCCAGAACCCCGAGGAGCGTGCCTGGCTGCAGGAGCGCATCGAGCGGCCGCAGGAGCGGCACGGCCACGGGGAGCAGATGCAGATCCTTTCCCGGCTGAACGTGGCCGAGGCGTTCGAGATGTTCCTGCAGACCAAGTACGTGGGCCAGCGCCGGTTCTCGCTGGAGGGCGCGGAGTCGCTGATCCCGCTGCTGGACGCGGTGCTCACCGAGGCGGCGCAGCGGGGCATGGACGAAGCCGTCATCGGGATGGCCCACCGCGGCAGGCTGAACGTGCTCGCCAACATCGTCGGCAAGTCGTACGCGCAGATCTTCGGCGAGTTCGAGGGCAACCTGGACCCGCGCAGCACGCACGGGTCCGGCGACGTGAAGTACCACCTGGGTGCGGACGGCGTGTTCACCGCCCACGACGGCTCGGCCATCCGGACCGCGCTGGTCGCCAACCCCAGCCACCTGGAGGCGGTCGACCCGGTGCTGGAAGGCGTGGTCCGTGCCAAACAGGACGTGCTCGACATGGGTGAGCCAGGGTTCACGGTGCTGCCCGTCCTGGTCCACGGCGACGCCGCGTTCGCCGGCCAGGGAGTGGTCGCCGAAACGCTCAACCTGTCCCAGCTGAGGGGCTACCGAACCGGCGGAACCGTCCACATCGTGGTGAACAACCAGGTCGGGTTCACCACCGCGCCACAGCATTCGCGCTCCAGCGTTTACGCCACGGACGCCGCCCGGATGATCCAGGCACCGATCTTCCACGTCAACGGTGATGACCCGGAAGCCGTGGTGAGGGTAGGCACGCTCTCCTTCGAATACCGGCAGGCGTTTGGCAAAGACGTGGTGATCGACATGATCTGCTACCGCCGGCGCGGGCACAACGAGGCAGACAACCCGTCCTTCACCCAGCCGCTGATGTACGACCTGATCGACGCGAAGCGCTCCACCCGCAAGCTCTACACCGAAGCCCTCATCGGCCGTGGTGACATCACCCTGGAAGAGGCTGAGCACGCGCTGCGCGACTACCAGCAGCAACTGGAACGGGCGTTCACAGAAACCCGGGAGGCCACCCACCGGCCCACCGAGCCCGGCGCGGTGATCCGGCCGGAGCCCGCCGCCCCGGCGCCGATCGACCACCGGGGCACGCCGACCGCGATCACCGAGGAAACCGTCAAGCAGATCATCGACACGCAGCTCAGCCTGCCGGACGGCTTCATCCCCCACCCGCGGCTCCAGCCGCTGCTCCAGCGCCGTGCCACCATGGTCAACGAAGACGCTATCGACTGGGCGACCGGCGAACTGCTGGCGCTCGGCGCGGTGCTCATGGACGGTGTCACCGTCCGGCTGGTCGGCCAGGACACCCGGCGCGGCACCTTCGGCCAGCGGCACGCGGTGCTGGTGGACCGGCACAGCGGCCAGGAGTACATCCCGCTGCGGCGCTTCAACTCGGCCACCGCGAAGTTCCACGTCTATGACTCGCTGCTGTCGGAGTTCGCGGCGATGGGCTTCGAGTACGGCTACTCGGTCGTCCGTCCCGACGCGCTGGTCTGCTGGGAGGCACAGTTCGGCGATTTCGCCAACGGCGCGCAGACGATCGTGGATGAGTTCATCAGTTCTGGCGAGCAGAAGTGGAGTCAGCCCGCCAGCCTGGTGCTGCTGCTCCCGCACGGTTACGAGGGCCAGGGCCCGGACCACTCCTCGGCGCGGATCGAGCGCTTCCTGACCCTCTGCGCGCAGGACAACATGACCGTGGCCATGCCTAGCAGCCCGGCCAGCTACTTCCACCTGCTCCGCTGGCAGGCGCTGTCGGGACGCCACAAGCCGCTGGTCGTCTTCACGCCGAAGTCGATGCTCCGGCTCAAGGCGGCTGCCTCGCCGGTGGCGGCCTTCACCCAGGGATCGTTCCAGCCGGTCGTCGGCGATCGCGCCGAGGCGGACCCAGCGGCCGTGCGCCGGGTCTGCCTGTGCACCGGCAAGATCTACCACGACCTGGCCGACAAGCGCCGGGCGGACGGGCACAACGAGACGGCGCTCATCCGGGTCGAGCGGCTCTACCCACTGCCCGCCGGGGAACTGCGGGCGGAGCTTGCCGGCTACCCGAACACCGCGGAAGTGGTCTGGGTGCAGGAAGAGCCGCAGAACATGGGCGCCTGGCCGACGATGGCGCTGCATTTGCCCGCCATCCTCGAGCGGCCGGTGCGGGCGATCACGCTGCCGCCCAGCTCGGCTCCCGCGGTGGGGTCGGCGAGGGCCCACTCGGCCGAGCACCACCGTGTGGTGGAAACCGCGCTGGCAAGGCCCTAGCTGTGTACTTCACCGACCGGGGCATTGAGGAACTGGCGGAGCGGCGCGGTGACGAGCAGATCAGCCTGTCCTGGCTGGCCGAGCGGCTGCGCGAGTTCGTGGACGTCTCGCCGGAGTTCGAAGCGGCCGTCGACCAGCTTGCCACCTGGCTTGCGCGGCTGGACGACGACGAGTAGGCCGGCCGCGCCGTTTTTCCCGGCGGGGACCGGTGGCCGTCCCCGCACCGTTCCCGTCTGCGCTCACCCCCCTTCTTCACCCCAAACGCAGGCTGCCGACCACCCACACCACCCCGCTCATTGTGACGACGGCGAGACAAGATATATCGTGTTAGTGCGCCGCCAAGCGTCCGCCGCGGCGGATCCTGGATGCGCATGTGGCCCTCGAACGAAGGGATGCACGATGAGCCCTGTGTTCCGTCACGGAAGGCTGCGGCTCTACCTGCTCAAGCTGCTGGATGAGGCTCCACGGCACGGGTATGAGGTCATCCGGCTGCTGCAGGACCGCTTCCTGGGCGTCTACGCCCCGTCCCCCGGCACGATCTACCCCCGCCTCACCAGGCTCGAGGAGGAGGGACTGGTTACCCATGAGGAGGTAGCGGGGAGGAAGGTGTACCGGATCACGGACAAGGGGCGGGCGGAACTGCGGGCGCGCCTCGATGATCTCGCCGAGCTCGAAGCGGAAATCACGGCCTCGGTCCGGGATATCGCCCGTGAGGTCACCGAAGACGTCCGCGAAACCGTGCGGACGCTCCGCGAACGAACGAACCGCGGCTGGGGCGAGCGGGGCAGTTGGGGCCAGTGGGACCAGTGGGTCGATTGGGGTGAGCGTCATGAGCCCGGTGAACGTCACGAACCCGGTGGGCGTCATGAGCCCGGTGAACGTCACGAACCCGGTGGCCAGCCCGGGAGAGGGCAGGGCGGCGGCTCCCGGCCGCACGTGTGCGCGGACCCGCACACCTACCGCGACCTGGAGCGGCTAGCGCGGCAGTTCAGCCAGGATCTGCAGGCCACGGCCTCGCAGGCCCAGGCCGTCAGCCAGGACGCGGTACGCGAGCTCCGCGGCATCCTGAGCGAGGCGCTGGACCGGATCCGGACTGACGTGTTCCGCGGCACGAGCAGCGAGGAACAGCGTGGCAACCGTGACCCTGGTGCGGAGCCCGGCCCGGCCTCCGCACCAGGAACCCAGCCCGGACCGCGCCCAGAATCCGCACCACCCGAGCCCGGGGCAAACCCGGAGCCTTGACCAAGCGCGAGCCCGGACGAGCCCCCGTGCCGGCACTCAGGCGGTGAAGACGATCTTCCCGAACAGATCTCCGGCGATCATCGCGGCGAAGCCCTCCCTGGCCTGTGCCAGTGGCAGGGTCCGGTCGATCCGCGGCCGGACACCCGTCTGCTGGCAGAAGCTCACCAGCCGCTCCAGCTGATCGCGGCTGCCCATGGTTGAGCCCACCACTGACAGCTGCAGGAAGAACACCCGGTTCAGTTCGGCAGGAGGGACCGTACCGCTGGTCGCCCCGGCAATGACGATCCGGCCGCCTGGGCGCAGCGCGCGCAGCGAGTGCGCCCAGGTTGCCTCGCCGACGGTCTCCATGACAGCGTCCACCCGCTCCGGCAGCCGGCTCCCGGGAGGGAAGACCTGGTCCGCGCCCAGTTCCAGCGCGCGCTCACGCTTGGCCTCGCTCCGGCTGGTCGCCCATATCCGGTATCCGGCCGCACGTCCCAGCAGGATCAGCGCGGTGGAAACCCCTCCGCCAGCGCCCTGCACCAGCACCGTTGCCCCCGGCTCCAGGCCGGACCGGGAAAACAGCATGCGGTAGGCGGTCAGGTACGCCGTGGGCAGACAGGCCGCGTCCTCGAAGGACAGACTGGCGGCCTTGGGCACCAGGTTGCGGCGGGGTACCGCCACTTTCTGGGCGAACGTCCCGTCGTGGCGCTCCGACAACAGCGACCGGCCTGGGTCGAGGGTTTCATCGCCCCCAGCGGCACTTGGCTCGCCGACGATGGCGTGGACGACCACCTCGTTTCCGTCCTCATCGACCCCGGCTGCGTCGCAGCCCAGGACCATCGGCAGGCGGTCGGCCGAGATACCGACCCCGCGCAGCGTCCAGACATCATGATGATTCAGGGAGGCAGCCCGGACGGTGACTGTCGTCCAGCCGTCCGGCGGAGACGGATCGGCGTGGTCACCAAGTTCGAGTGCGGACAGCGGGTCATCGGGTTCAATGCGCGCAGCGGTGACAGCGAACATGCCCGAACCCTAACCGCCCGGGGCCATTCCATCGCGTGCGGGCTGTCCATTCGTTGCCGTCCCAGACCGCGAACCGGCCATGACCAGCCATCCACGAGCCGTCGCAGCGTTCCCGAAATCACGAGCCGGGCCTGCCCTTCCCGAACCACGAGACGGCCTCGGCAGCCTGTGCCATACTCGACTGCGGAGTGTGCCCGGACGGTACCTCCTATAGCCCTTGCCCGAATCTCACCCAACGCAGAAACCCCCGCAGCCGAAGGACCGGAGTGGACCTCGCCTCCTACGCCGATTTGGCCGTGCGCTTGGTGAACACCGTTGGCCGTGGCCCAGCCGATGGCCTCGCCACGGTGGAGTCCTACCGTTCTCTCGTCGCTGACCGGCCGCAGCTGAGCGGCCGGGTCACCGCGGCGGACCTGGGAACGCTCCGGCTGTTGCGCGAGGAGTTGCAACTGATCTTCACCGCAGCCGCCCGGCACGAAGACGCCGAGGTCATCGAGCGGCTCAACGCGCTGCTGGCGCGCCACCCCATTCACCCCGAGCTCAGTGCGCACGATGGCCAGCCATGCCACCTCCACCTCGTAGCGAGCGGGTCGGCTGCCGACAGGTACGCTGCGGGCGCTGTCGCCGGGCTTACCGCATTGATCACCGAATCGGGAACCGGCCGGGTGAAGCTGTGCGCCGCCAGGGACTGCGCACGTGTCTTCATCGACTACAGCCCCGGCCAGGACAGGCAGTTCTGCTCGGACCAGTGCCTGCCGAGTGCGAGCGTCCGGGCGCTGCGCGCGGGGGGGCGGAGCGGCGGGGCACGCCGGGCATCCACCGCGGCAGGCTGACCGCCGGAACCAATTGCCAGCAGCCGGCGGAGTAGAAACCCTCGCCGCCACCGCACGCCACCAGCCCGCTCGGCCCTTACCACCGCCAGCAGCCCGAATTCACCGACGTGAGCGACGCGCCGCAGCCGGTGGCCGGTGAGCGTGCCAGGACCTGGCCGCGACCGGTCTGGTGGCCTGCGTTATCGAAATGAAGCCAGTGACTTCTTCTCATGGTCCTTGACGATCATTACCATGAGCCCTACTCACGGGCGTATGGCCCCCGAATGCGAACCCTGGAAGAAGGTTCGAACATGGCAACTGAATCTATCGTGCCCGCCACCAGACCGGCAGACGTCGGTCTGAAGCGGGAGATGGGGTTGATCGGCGGCATGTGGGCCTCCGAGACCTCGATCATCGGCTCCGGCTGGCTGTTCGGCTCCTGGTTGGCTGCGTCAGCGGCCGGAAGCGCGGCCGTCCTCGGCTGGATCATGGGGGGCGCGGCAGTCATCGTCCTGGCCCTGGTCCACGCCGAGCTCGGCGCCATGTACCCGGTGGCCGGCGGCACTGCGCGATTCCCGCACTTCGCGTTCGGCAGCGTGACGGGCATGTCGTTCGGCTTCTTCTCCTGGGTGCAGGCGGTCACGGTTGCGCCGATCGAGTGCTTCGCGGTGATGCAGTACGCCTCCTACTACTGGCACGGCGTCTTCAACACGGACACGGGTATCACCACCGGGCTTGGCTTCGTGTTGTCGATCATCCTGCTGGCCCTCTTCACGGTCGTCAACTTCCTCGCCATGCGCCTGTTCAACAAGGTGAACAGCGCCATCACGTGGTGGAAGATCGCGGTCCCGGTCCTGGCCATCATCGTGCTGTTCACCCAGTTCCGCGGCAGCAACTTCGGCTCGCACGGCGGCTGGAACCCCGAGGGGTGGAAAGCCCTGTTCGGGGCGATCCCCGGGGCCGGCATCATCTTCGCCTACCTGGGCTTCGAGCAGGCCGACCAGCTGGCCGGCGAGATCAAGAATCCGGGGCGGAACCTGCCACGGGCCATCATCGGCGCGATCGTGCTCGGCACGGCGATCTACATCCTGCTCCAGGTCGTGTTCATTGGCGCGCTACGGCCTGGCGACCTCACGCACGGCTGGACTGGCCTCGCCACCAATAGCGGCCTCATCTCCGGGCCGCTCGCCTTCCTTGCTGGCGCGGTGGGGCTGGCCTGGCTCGCGACCCTGCTGCGGATCGACGCGGTCATCTCCCCGGCCGGCACCGGCCTGATCTACCAGACGTCGACCTCGCGGGTCGGCTACGGCCTGGCTCGCAACCGCTACTACCCGCAGATCTTCGCCAGGGTCGACAGCCGCGGTGTGCCGTGGGTCAGCCTGCTCCTCGCGTTCGTGCTCGGCCTGTTCTTCCTGCTGCCGTTCCCGAGCTGGAGGTCACTGGTCGGCCTGGTCACCTCGGCCAGCGTGCTGATGTACGCCGGCGCGCCGCTGTCCCTGGGCGCGCTCCGCAGGGAGGTGCCAGACGCGGTCCGGCCGTATCGCGTGCCGTGGGCGGGTGTGACGGCGCCGGTCGCGTTCATCATCGCAAACCTGATCATGTACTGGTCGGGGCTTGAGGTGATCTGGAAGCTCGGCGTGGTGCTGGTGATCGGCTACGTATTGATCGGCATCTTTATGGCGCTCGACCCGCAGCGGCCGCCGATGGACTGGAGGCAGGGGCAGTGGCTGCCGGTGTGGCTGATCGGCATGGGCATCATCTCCTGGCTGGGCCAGTACAGCGGCGGCGCCGTCAAGCCACCTGTCAACACCGGCACGATCCCGTTCTGGTGGGACATGCTGATCGTCGCCCTGTTCAGCCTCGTCATCTTCTACTGGGCCATGGCCACCAGGCTGTCCAAGGAGGAGGTGCTGAACCTCGTCGGACGGCAGGCCGCAGAACCGGTGGAGCCGGTGCCGGGCAGCTGAGGTCAGGCAAATCCCTGACGGCGATTCAATGACCAGAATCGGCTAGGGCCTGCGTTCGCCCGAAGGCCCCGTCCCCCGGGACGGGGCCTTCGGCGTTCAAGAACCAGTTGGCCGGGCGCGGTGGTAGCGCAGCAGTACCCTGCCCACGATCAGCGCGGGAGGCACCGGGCCGAATGTCCGGCTGTCCACGGCGCCCGCATCAGGGTTGTCCGAGGCCAGCCACCAGCCGTCCCCCTCGCGCCGGACGGCGCGCTTGACGATCAGCAGGTCCGGGTGGCCTGGCTGCTGGGCAACCACGAGCTGTCCTGGGCGGAGGGACACAGGGTGGTGGGTGCGAATCGTTTGGCGGATGACAAGAAGCCAGTCGCCCGGGCGGAGGGTGGGCTCCATGGACCGTTCGACCACGGCGACACGCCACAATGGCAAGCGCATGCGTCCCTCCCGTTCACGCCGATTCCGACCGGGTAGTGTCGGAGTCCGGCAACCCATGATCCGACAGAGAGTAGGAGACCGATGAGGCTGCTCGCACGCCTCCTGGAACCGAAGGCCATCGCCCACGCGCACTGCGACCTTCCCTGCGGGGTCTACGACCCGGCGCAGGCACGGATCGAGGCCGAGTCCGTGAAGGCCATCTGCCAGAAGTACCAGGACAGCAACGACCCGGCGTTCCAGACCCGTGCCTTGATCATCAAGGAGCAGCGGTCCGAACTCGTCAAGCACCACCTGTGGGTGCTGTGGACCGACTACTTCAAGCCGCCGCACTTCGAGAAGTACCCCCAGCTTCACCAGCTTTTCAATGAGGCCACCAAGCTGGCCGGCGCGAGCGGCACCAAGGGCAGCGCCGATGTGGGCCAGGCGGAAGAGCTGCTTTCCAAGATCGACGAGATCTCAAAGATCTTCTGGGAGACGAAGCAAGGCTGATCTCTCGCCGTCAGCGACGCTGCGCCGGAGGCCGTGCGGAAGATCGCGCGGCCTCCGGTGCAGCGGGAAACGGGCGAGAATCGCGCGGCCTCCGGCGCAGCGAGGATCGCGACACCTTCCGCGCACAGCACGCCAGAATCCCGCCCGCTTCCAGTGGTACCGGGCGTAGCAGGCATCACGGGCGTGACACGGGGCGGCGCGTCATGAGCACTTGCAGTGGGCGGTAGGTTGCACACAAGAGCGATGGCGGTCACCAGCCAAGGGGGGCTGCCGCCAGTGGAGGGCAGACGTGACCGGAGAAACCAGCGCCCGGGGGGCTGCGGGCCCATCAGCAGCCGTGATGGCCGGCGGCGGCTCCCCGCTGCGCCGAGAGGTCAAAGACCAGGTGACCATTCAGATGCCGGCCGAGGGTGCGTACCTGTCAGTGCTGCGTACCGCCACCGCCGGTTTGGCGGCCCGCCTCGACTTCACGCTGGATGAGATCGAGGATCTGCGCATCGCGGTGGATGAGGCGTGCGGAATGCTGCTGGCGCAGGCACTGCCGGACGCCAGCCTTGAGTGCGACTTCACTCTTGGGAAGGACAGCATCAGCATTGCCGTATCCACCCTGAGCCAGCAGCCCCGCACTCCAGCCCGTGACACTTTCGCATGGACGGTGCTTTCCGCGCTGGCAGGAAGCGCTGACGCTTGGGCTGGCCCTGGCAACAAAGTCACCGTCTTGCTCCGCAAGATCCGCGAGTCATCGAGGTCAGGGTGACCGGGGAAACGGAAACCCGGCTGAGCGAGGACACGAGCCGGCACGTGACTGAGGACATCGACATCGAGGTGACCGACGAATTCGACACCGCAGCCGGTGGTGGTGGGACTCCCACCGCCCCGAAGATCCAGCATGCGGTGCCTGACCGGGGCCGGGCCAGGCAGCTGTTCGAGCGGCTGGCTGCTCTCCCCGGCGAGGACGAGGAACGGCTGCGGATACGCAGCGAACTCGTTGAGCTTCACCTTCCGCTGGTGGAGTACCTGGCACGCAGGTTTCGCAACCGGGGGGAATGGCTCGACGATCTGACGCAAGTCGCCACCATCGGCCTGATCAAGTCCATCGACCGGTTCGACCTGGCGCGCGGGGTTGAATTCTCCACCTACGCGACCCCCACGATCGTGGGCGAGATCAAGCGCCACTTCCGGGACAAGGGCTGGGCAGTCCGCGTGCCGCGCCGCCTGCAGGAGCTGAAGCTGGCCCTGACCAAGGCCATCAGCGACCTGGCCCAGCGGGAGGGACGCGCCCCCACCGTCGCCGAAATCGCCGCTCATCTGCAGATGACCGAAGAGGAAGTGCTCGAAGGCCTGGAATCTGCCAACGCCTACTCCACCGTCTCGCTCGACGCGCCGGACTCCGGTGACGATGACGCACCCGCGGTGGCCGAGTCCCTCGGCATGCTGGACGAAGCGCTGGAAGGTGTGGAGTACCGGGAGTCCCTCAAGCCGCTGCTTGAGCAGTTGCCATCCCGGGAGAAGCGGATTCTGCTGCTGCGGTTCTTCGGCAATATGACACAGTCCCAGATCGCGACCGAACTCGGCATCTCGCAGATGCATGTGTCACGGCTGCTGGCAAGAACTCTGACCCAGCTACGGGCCGGTCTGACCGCTGACGAATAGCCGGTGACTCCTGCCCACGCGACCCGCTAGGGCCATGCTTCCCCTCTCCGCCGAGCGCACATCCATTCTTCGCAATAAGAAGACGTGCCTGGCAGGCGGCAGTTACCTGCGAAGGCGTGATCATGGGAAAGTGGGGGCCAGGGCCCCCACTTTCCCATGATCACAAAGGATCGACTGACGGAGAGTAACGGAGCAGCCTCCACCTCATTACAGACAGTGAAACCCGGTCAATCTTGCTCGTCGCACGGGGGCCGGTGCTCAACGCGCTGGGGCCGGTGCTCAAACACCCTGGGCCGGTGCTCGTCGCTCGGGTCTTATGCTCCGGGTGCGGGCGGCGGTTGCCGGGCGGCGGTTGCCGGGCGGCGGTTGCCGGGCGGCGGTTGCCGGGCGGCGGTTGCCGGGCGGCGGTTGCCGGGCGGCGGGGGGGTCGCCGGTGTCAGGGTGCGTGCGGCGGGGGGCGGTTGCCGGTGTCAGGGTGCGGGGGGCGGTCGCCGGTGAGGGCACGCAAGCTGGGTGGGGACAAGAGGGCGGCAAAACCAAGGGCCGCCAGCGCAACCGACGGCACGCCCCATTCAAGCCGGTGGCCTTGGAGCAGGTATATGCCCACGACGCCGACGAACAGTTGCGTGAGCAGGGCGGGCGTTCGGCTCCACCGGCGCACCCTGGCGAGGCCGACCGCCACCAAGGCGAGCGCGGCGACGGACGCCGCTCCAATAACGGTCAGTGCGATGCCGCTGTTGGTCTGGTAGGACTGTCCAGCGGCAGTATCGAGGCCTGCCAGGATGGTGGCGGTCAGCACGACGACCGACTCCGCCGCTTGCACCAGCGCGGCCCCGCGCAATGTGGGGGGGCTATGCGGCATATTCCGGGCCACCTCCTGTCTACCCTGTTCAGGTGCGCGCTCTCCTGATCGTCAACCCCCGTGCCACATCGACGACCCCAGTGCGGCGGGATGTGATCGTGCGCGCTCTCTCTTCGGAGCTTGACCTAGAGGTTGTGCAGACACGCTACCGGGGGCACGCCTCCCACGTCGCGGAGGCCGCAGCAGAAGCCGGTTACGGTGTGGTGCTCACGCTGGGCGGGGACGGCACGGTGAACGAAGCCGTAAACGGCCTGCTCCGCGCCAACCCGCCGGGCGGCCCAGGACACATGCCCGGCGAGCACTCCGGTACTCAGAACCCCGCACCTGCCGGACCCGCGGACGGTGGTCCACTGCCTGCCGGACCCGCGGACGGTGGTCCACTGCCTGCCGGACCCGCGGACGGTGGTCCGCTGCCTGCCGGACCCGCGGACGGTGGTCCGCTGCCTGCCGGACCCGCGGACGGTGGTCCGCTGCCTGCCGGACCCGCGGACGGTGGTCCGCTGCCTGCTGGTCCCGCGCTCGCCGCCCTGCCCGGCGGCAACGCCAACGTCTTCCCGCAGGCGCTCGGAATGCCCGCCGACCCCGTGGACGCCACCGGGCGGGTTCTGGCCGCGCTCACGAGCGGCTGCACCCGGATCATCGGTGTCGGGCAAGCGAGCGACCGGTACTTCTGCTTCAACGCCGGCCTCGGAATTGACGCTGAAGTCGTGCGGGCCGTGGAGGGCCTTCGCGCGGGCGGTCGGCCAGCGTCCACCGCCCTGTACGTGTGGGCGGCCATGCGGCAGTTCTACAGCGTGACCAACCGGCGCGAGCCAGCGCTCACGCTGGAGAGGGTTGGTGAGCCGACCTTGGACGGCCTGTTTTGCGGCATCGTTTCCAACACCTCCCCGTGGACCTATCTCGGACGCCGGCCGGTACAGGTGAGCCCGCAGGCACACTTCGACACCGGCCTGGACCTGTTCGCCCTGCGCAAGCTGGGCACCGTGGGCACGCTCCGGGCGGTCCGGCAGATGATCTGGGGTGACAGCAGGCCGCCGCGGGGCCGGCACATCGTCAGCCTGCATGACAGCCCCGCCTTCATCCTCAACGCCACGCGCCCGGTGGCGTTCCAGGTCGACGGCGAGTACATGGGCGAGCGCGATAGCATCACCTTCCGCTCGATTCCAAACGCCTTGCGCGTCATCACCTGAGTACAAAGGCCAAGGTCAGCGGTAGTGAACCGGCCGTTGTTCAGCAGCCGCAACGCGCCGGAGTCCGACCCGGCGACACGGGAAGATCGTCCCGGAATGTGACCCATCTGACAGCGGAAAGAGCGAAACCGCCCAGCCTGGACCCTTGCGATCGTTCCTTGAGATTGAGAGGCTTGATCTGGTTCGAGCGCGCGGCGTGCTAGCACGCCGCCGCCTGACGGTTGAGGGGTATCCCTAGCCCAAGGCCTCGGCCACGAGCCAATGCGGGGGCAAAGGCTCATGATCCAGGTATTGTGCAGTCACCGGGACCCAGTGGCGTCCCTGTAGATCGGCCAGGCTCGTGAAACCATTCACAAGGAGGCTGGCGCAGGTGGACCGGGCGTGTGCCCGGCTGTCATGGAGGAGTGGACCGCATGGACTGGCGTCACCACGCCGCCTGCCGTGAGGTAGACCCGGAACTGTTCTTCCCGATCGGAAACACGGGGCCCGCGCTGCTCCAGATCGAAGAGGCTAAACGCGTGTGCCGACGGTGCCCGGTCATGGACGCCTGCCTACAGTGGGCAGTTACGAGCGGCCAGGACGCCGGGGTGTGGGGCGGTATGAGCGAAGATGAGCGCCGCGCGTACAAGCGGCGGCTGAGCAGGGTCCGCGCACACGCCTGAGGAGGCCAACGAACCCGTGCTGGGTGCCGTGCCGGACGGCAGGCCCGCTCCGGGCGCCGCTCCGGGCGCCGCGCCGGGCGACAGGACCCGTGCTGGGTGCCTGAGCCATGCGCCGTTCGGCCCGTCAAGCATTGCCTTTCGGCCTCAGCGGGGCACCACGGGTGAACTCTGGCACTGCCGCAGTGCCGCCGCCCTGAGCCCTACGGGCGGCGTGGCCGGAGGCTGGCGTGAGCGTGGCCGGAGTCTGGCGTGAGCATGGGCAGATCAACCAGCACCGCTGTGCCGCCGCCAGGGCGGGGCGAAATCTTGAGCCGGCCACCGAGTTCGGACAGCACCAGCGTCCGCACAATCTGCAAACCCAGGCTTGCCGTGGCATCGGCGCTGAATTGCGCTGGCAGTCCCACCCCGTTGTCCTCGACGCTGACTACGAGCCGCGCTGGTTTCCTGTCGGCAATCACCCGGACGGACCCCCGGGCTGCGGGATCCTGCCAGGGGGCGATGCCATGCTGGAGCGCGTTCTGCAGCAGTTCGGTCAGGACCAGGGCCAGCGGCGTGGCGACGGCAGCGGGCAGCAAGCCGAACCGGCCAGAAACGACAGGGGTCACCCGGGTTTCCGCGGCAGCAACCTCGCCGGCCATCGCCGCCACCCGCTCGGCGATGTCGTCGAAATCCACGATCTCTTCCGGCGTGTGCGAGAGAGTCTCGTGGACGATCGCTATAGAGCCAACTCTCCGTACTGCCTCTTCCAGTGCTCCACGCGCCTCAGGCGCGGCCGTCCTGCGGGCCTGCAACCGCAGCAGCGCGGCAACCGTCTGCAGGTTGTTCTTGACCCGGTGGTGGATTTCCCTGATCGTGGCGTCTTTGGTCAACAGTTCCCGCTCACGATGGCGGAGCTCGGTGACGTCACGCACCAGTACCAGGGCGCCGGTGCGTACACCCGCCACGACGAGCGGGATCGATCGCAACTGGACCACGGACCCGTTGCTCTCAATCTCGGTCTCGCGCGGAACCCGGCCGCTCGCCGTCACCATCAGCGAATCATCGGCGGGCCGTTCACCTGCGCAGAGCCCGGCGGTTAGCGCACCCAGCTCGGCACCGACCAGGTCCGCGGCCAGGCCGAGCCGGCGGTACGCCGACAGCGCGTTCGGGCTGGCGTAACTCACCTTGCCTGAGCGCCCGAGCCGCAACAGCCCGTCACCCACGCGCGGCGACCTGACAAGAGTTGGCTCCTCCTCAGGGTAAGGAAACGTGCCAGCAGCGATCATCTGGGCGAGTTCATCGGCCCCCTTGAGGTAGGTCAGTTCCAGCCGGCTGGGAGTGCGAGCGGAATTGAGGTTGGTACTCCGCTCGATCACCGCGATCACGGCACCGTCGCGGACCACAGGAATGGACTCGTGCCGGATGGGAACACCGCTGGTCCATTCCGGGTCACCCTCCCTGCAGATCCGCTTCTCGCGCCACGCCGCGTCAGCTGCTGCCTGCGCCCCCACCGGCGCGCGCCTGCCGACCACGTCATCGTGAAACGACGTCGGACCGGTGGTCGGGCGCATCTGGGCCAGAGCCACCCAGCCCGGTCCGTCCCGAAGCGGTGCCCACAGCACCAGGTCGGCGAACGACAGATCGGCGAGCAGCTGCCAGTCCGACACGAGCGCATGAAGCCAGTTCACGTCATCCCCCGTCAGGGGGGTGAGCTCGCGGGCAAGGTCGGCCAGGGTCGCCACGTCTCATCTTCGCACCGGCCGGGCCGGCTCTTCAGGCTGGGGCCTGGGGCTTCCCGGGGTGCGCCGCGGGGGTCCCTTGGGGTGCGCTGCGACTCTTCCTGGGGTGCGCCCCGGGCAGCTTCCTCCCGCCTATCGGAGGGGTCGTGCCTGGTCAGGGCGGGCTGCCTGGCAGGATGCGGACATGGCCGAGGCGAATGACCCGCTTACCAGGCTCCGGGCGGCTGCCGCCGCGCGCGAGAGAGCGGGGCTATGCCGAGTCCTCCATCCCCGTGACCGCGGTCCGGACCCACTGATCGACTTCGCCTCCAACGACTATCTCGGGCTGGCACGGCACCCTGAGGTGATTGGCGCCGCGGTCACGGCAGCACACCAGTGGGGTACCGGGGCCACGGGCTCGCGCCTGGTCACTGGAAGCACCACGGTGCACGCGGCGCTTGAACGTGCCCTGGCCGACTTCCTGGGCGCCGAGGCGGCGCTGGTGTTCTCCTCCGGGTATCTCGCCAACCTGGCCACCGTCACCGCCCTTGCGGCGGCTCTGTCAGCGGCACCTTCATTCATCCCGCCGTCCGCACCTGCCGCCACGCACTCACCCGCCAGCGAGCCACCCACGCTGGTCGTCTCCGATGCCCTCAATCACGCGTCGCTGGTGGACGCGTGCCGTCTTGCCCGGGCCCGGGTGGAGATCGTCCCCCATCTTGACGTAGCCGCCATCGAGCGCTCACTCGCACAGCGGCAGCAACCCGCCGCCGTGGTGGTGACCGAGTCGGCGTTCTCGGTCGGCGGCGGCCTGGCACCGCTCAGAGCGATCCATGGCGTCACCCGCGCCCATGGCGCGATCCTGGTGATCGACGAAGCCCATGCAGTCGGTGTGGTGGGCCCGGGTGGCCGCGGGGCCGCCTGGCAGGCCGGAATCGCGGAAGAGCCTGACGTAGTCCGCACCATCAGCCTGTCCAAGGCCCTCGGAGCACAGGGCGGCGCGGTCCTCGGCGCGGACGCGGTGATCGACACCCTGGTCAGCACCGGCAGGGGCTTCATCTTCGACACCGCGCTCGCCCCGCCGAGCACCGCGGCAGCGCTGCAAGCGCTGCGCGTGCTGGAACGCAGCCCGGATCTCCCCCGCCGTGCCCACGACATTGCCTGCCAGCTGGCAGCCACAGCGGAGGAACTCGGGCTCCGAGTCAGCCCCCCAGGCGGCGCCGTGGTCAAAGTCGTGCTCGGCGAGCCCTCGCTGGCATTGACCGCCCAGCGCATCTGCGCCGACCATGGGCTGCGGGCCGGGTGCTTCCGGCCTCCTTCGGTGCCACCCGGGGGCGCATGCCTGCGGCTCACCGCCCGCGCGAGCCTGACCGGCGATCACGTCGCTGCCGCCACCAGGGCGCTCGCGGCCGTGCGGGATCATGTCCGCACCACATCACCAGTGGGAAGGAAGTGACCGTGACCGCCTCCCCTGACTCCCGCGCCTCCCCCACACCGGCCCGGATCCCAAAGTATTACCAGGTGAAAAGGCAGCTGCTGGAGCTCACCCGGGCGATGGCCCCGGGAACCCCGGTTCCGCCGGAACGTGAGCTGGCGCAGCGGTACGGGACCTCGCGCACCACTGTCCGCCAGGCGCTGGCCGAGCTGGTGATCGAGGGGCGGTTGCTGCGGATGCAGGGCAAGGGAACCTTCGTCGCCGTGCCCAAGGTCGCCCAGTTCCTTGAGCTCTCCAGCTACACCGAGGGCATGCGGGCACAGGGCCTGCACCCGCAAACACACATCCTGGACACCGGCTACGTCAGCGCCGACGACGAGCTCGCCGCGCTGCTTGGCATCCGGCCCGGGAGCCGGGTGCTGCGCATCCACCGGCTGCGGCTGGCGGACGGGCAGCCGATGTCGGTGGACGCCTCCCACCTGTCCGCACGGCGGTTTCCTGGCCTGCACCGCAGCCTGGAGCGGCACCCGTCACTGTACGAGGCACTCGCCACCGACTACGGCGTCGAGATCGCCGAGGCGCAGGAGACCATCGAGACCGTGCTCGCCGACCCACGGGATGCCCGCCTGCTCGGCGTGGACGTCGGGCTGCCGCTGCTGCTGCTGTCCCGGCACTCGTTCGACTCCGGCGGCAGCCCCGTCGAATGGGCGCAGTCCCGCTACCGTGGCGACCGGTACAAGCTCGTGACCCGGCTGCACCGGGGCGGGCAGCGCACGCGAGACGGGGAGTAGCCCCATCAGCATCCTGGTCATCACGGGCACCGGCACCGGCGTGGGCAAGACGGTCGTCACCGCTGCCGTTGCCGCGCTCGCCCGCGCCCGGGGCGAGGCGGTGGCCGTGGTCAAGCCCGCCCAGACCGGGGTCGAGCCGGGCGAGCCCGGCGACCTGGCCGAGATCCGGCGCCTGGCCGGCGTCACCGACACCCACGAGCTTGCCCGCTACCCGGACCCCCTCTCCCCCGAGGCTGCCGCGCGAACCTCCGGGCTGCCGCCGCTGGACATGGCCGTGGCCGCCCGGACCATCCGCGCGCTGGCCGCGACCCGCGACCGGGTCCTCGTCGAAGGGGCCGGCGGCCTGCTCGTCCGCTACCACCCGGACGGGGCCACGCTCGCGGACCTGGCCCGGGCCCTGGCGGCCCCGGTACTGGTGGTGACCACCCCCCGTCTTGGCACCCTCAACCACACGGCGCTCACGCTGGAGGCGCTGGCGGGCCGCCGGCTGCCGGTGGCCGGCCTGGTGATCGGTTCCTGGCCGGAAACCCCCGATATTGCCAAACGCAACAATCTCCAAGACCTGGAATCCCTTGCCGGCGAGCCCCTGTCCGGGGTGCTCAGGGGCGGCGCCGCACGGCTTGGCCAGGCCGCCTTCCGCCGTCTTGCCAGCGAAGGGCTGGCCCAGGGGCTGGGCGGCCGGTTCGATCCGGCAGGATTCCGGGAGGACAACATCGCCACGAAGGAGCTCACGTGACGAACGACATCCTGGCGCAGGCTCGCGCCCAGGTCCTGGGCAACGGCCAGGGACTGAACCGCGACCAGGTGCTGCGGTGCCTGCAGCTGCCCGAGGAGCGGGTGCCAGAGGCGCTCGCACTCGCACACGACGTGCGGATGCGCTGGTGCGGCCCGGAGGTGGAAGTCGAGGGTATCGTGTCGGCGAAGACCGGCGGGTGCCCGGAGGACTGTCACTTCTGCTCCCAGTCAGGGCAGTTCTCCTCCCCCGTCCGGCCGGTCTGGCTGGACATCGCCGAACTGGTCGAGGCCGCGGCGCAGAGCGCTGCCAGCGGGGCGACCGAGTTCTGTATCGTTGCGGCGGTGCGCGGGCCGGGCACACGGCTGATGTCCCAGGTCGCCGAGGCGGTCAAGGCCATCAGCGAGGCGGTGGGCATCCACGTCAACTGCTCGCTGGGCATCCTCACCCCGGCGCAGGCAGATGAGCTCGCCGGGATGGGTGTTCACCGCTACAACCACAACCTGGAGACCGCCCGCTCCTTCTTCGGCCAGGTGGTGACCACACACAGCTGGGAGGAACGGCAGTCGACCTGTGCGCTGGTGAAGTCGGCCGGGATGCAGCTGTGCTGCGGCGGCATCATCGGCATGGGCGAGAGCGCGGAGCAGCGGGCGGAGTTCGCCGCCCAGCTTGCCAGCCTGCAGCCAGACGAGGTGCCGCTGAACTTCCTCAACCCGCGCCCGGGCACGCCGCTCGCTGACCGGCCGCTGGTCGCCGCGGCAGACGCGCTGCGCGCGATCGCCGCCTTCCGGCTCGCCCTGCCGCGCGCCGTGCTGCGCTATGCGGGGGGGCGCGAGCTCACCCTGGGAGACCTCGGGACCGAAGCAGGCATGCTGGGCGGGATCAACGCCATCATCGTCGGCAACTACCTCACCACCCTCGGCCGGGCAGCCGAGGAGGACCTGGCGATGCTGACCCGGCTCAAAATGCCCATCAAGGCACTCTCAGGCACTCTCTGAAGGCAGCAGCGCTGGCGGGCACGTGGGACGGGAAGGATTATCAGATTGTTACCATCCTCCGCTCGGACCACTCCTAGCGCCGCAGCAGCGCACTGAACTGCAACCCCCGGCCAAGCTGGACCAACGGTGGCTGCATACCGTGATCTGACGGTTGCGCTGAGACGGGAAAACAGCTTCCGCAAACCATTGCAGGAAGGGCTGTTCCCGTCGCACCATTGACGTCATCACCTGTGACATTCTTCACACGCGTTCGACCTGTGGTCACGCGGGCCGGAGCGCCGGGAAGCTGAGTGAGGAGACTACCGTGAGCCGGAACATCGACGATGCAGGCCGGGGGACTTCACAGGCGGCACCATTGAGCGCGTCTCCCAGCCGACGCGACTTCCTCAAGAAGTCTGGCAGCGCCGGGCTGCTACTTGGAGCGGGATCTGGGCTGCTCGCGGCCTGTAGCGGCGCCACGGGCGTGGGCGGGTCGAGCAAGACCAAGGGCACGATCAAAATCTTGATGTGGAGCCATTTCGTTCCGCGTTACGACACCTGGTTCGACGCCTGGGCCAAGAAGTGGGGCCAGCAACACGGCATCACCATGGTCATTGACCACATTGACCAAGCCGACCTTCCGGCCCGCACGGCAGCGGAGTTCGCGGCCAACGCCGGTCACGACATGATTGAGTGGATCACACCCGCCGCCGCCTACGAGCCAAGCGTGCACGACATGACCGATGTCGTGAAGGCGGCGGAGCAGAAGTACGGCAGCCAGGTTGAGTTCTGCAAGCTCTCCAGCTTCAACCCCAAGACGAGCAAGTACTACGCCTTCTGCCACACATGGACGCCAGACCCAGGTGACTACCGGAAAGGACTCTGGACGAAGGCGGGCCTGCCGGACGGGCCGAAGACCTACGCCGAACTGCTCTCGGGTGGCACCGAGATCAAGCAGAAGCAGCACGTGCGCATGGGCATCGGCATGTCGCCGGAAGTGGACTCCAACATGGCCGCACGCGCGCTCATCTGGTCCTACGGCGGAACCGAGCAGGACGCGCAGGGGAAGGTCACGCTCAACTCGCCGGAGGTGGTCGACGCCGTCACCTACATGGCCAAGCTCTACAAGCAGACGATGACGAACGAGATCTTCAGCTGGACCGCGGCGTCCAACAACCAGGGCCTCGTCGCCGGCCAGCTTTCGTACATTCTCAACTCGATCTCCGCCTACCGCCTTGCGCAGACGACTACCGCGTCAGTAGCTAACGACATCTTCTTCGTGCCCGCGCTCAAGGGCCCGACCGGCAAGGGCCTGGCGAGCCAGCACGTCGTCCGCAGCTACCTGGTGCCGAAGTGGGCGTCCAACGTCGACAAGATCAAGCAGTTCTTGCTGGACCAGGCGGGCGCGGCACACAGCGCCGTGTACAACTCCGAGTTGTACGACTTTTCGGCCTTCTCCAACTCACCGGCAGCTTCGGCGTTGCCCGGCTGGCTTCAGAATGACCCCTTCAAGTCACAGCCGGCGAACAAGCTTGCGCTCCTCGCCGACGCGGAGAAGTGGACCACGAACGTCGGTCACCCGGGGGCGGCGAACGCCGCCATTGGCGAAGTCTTCACCACCAATGTGCTCCCGACCATGATGTCGAACGCGGCACAGGGAAAGATGTCACCGAAGCAGGCCGTCGACTCCGCTGCGAAGCAGATGGAAAGCATCTTCAGCAAGTGGCGAGCCAAGGGCCTCGTGTGAGGACACGGCTGAGCCCATACCACCAGGGCGGGAGGTGACTCCGGATGGCGGTAGTGGAAACCAAGTCACTGCGCAAGGAGTTCGGAGCCACCCCCGCCGTGGACGGCATCGACCTGGTAACCGGTGAAGGGGAGTACCTGGTCCTGCTCGGGCCGTCCGGCTGCGGCAAGACCACCTTGCTGCGCCTCATCGCCGGCCTCGAACATCCCACTGCCGGCGATGTCCTCATCGGTGGGCAGGTGGTCACGCGGCTGCCGCCCAGGGCACGGCAGATCGCGATGGTGTTCCAGAGTTACGCGCTTTACCCGCACAAGACCGTGTTCGCCAACATCGCGTTCCCCCTCGCGGCGGCGGGGGTGCCACGGGACCAGCGGCCGCACAAGGTGCGGTGGGCAGCCAGCCTGCTCGGAATCGACCAACTGCTCGACAGAAGGCCCCGGCAGCTGTCCGGCGGGGAACGCCAGCGGGTCGCGCTGGCCCGCGCCCTCGTGCGGGAGCCGCAGGTCTTCCTCCTCGACGAGCCGCTGTCGAACCTGGACGCCAAGCTGCGCTCCACCGCGCGTGAGGATCTCAAGGAGTTCCAGCAACGGGTCGGGATCACCACCATCTACGTGACCCATGACCAGGTCGAGGCGATGGGCCTCGGTGACCGCATCGCCGTGCTCAACGGCGGGCGCGTACAGCAGATCGGCACACCGCAGGAGATCTACCACCACCCCGCTAACACGTTTGTCGCCACGTTCGTGGGCTCGCCGCCCATGAACCTCCTGACCAGGGACGGTACGTTGCTCGGGTTCAGGCCGGAGGAGTTCCTTCCCGTCTCGGAGGTGGGGGAACGGCCCGGCCAGACGGTGTTCGACTTCGCGGTGACACGGGTGGAGAACCTTGGTTCCGATCGCCATGTTTACGGTCACCTGCCGGACGTGGACCCGGAAAAGAGGGTCGTGGCGAAACTGCCTTCGACGGTGACAACGCCCATCAACATCGACGACCGTGTCCCGTTCGCCGTAGACCGCGAGAACCTGCGCTACTTCGACCAGGAGACTGGTGAGCGCGTCAGCGCTGGCAGCACGCGGGTGATGCCGTGACCGTCGTGGAAGACTCGGCTCGCCAGGTCAGCGCCACCCACCGGCGGGCACGATACCTGTTCGACCGGGAGAGCCTGCTCGGTCCCGCGCTCATGCTGCCCGCGGTCATCTACCTGCTCCTCGTCGTCGCCTATCCCCTGGTGCTCGCCTTTCTCTACGCGTTCAGCGATGTGACGACGGGCAGCCGGACCCTGCATTTCGTCGGCTTCGGAACCTTCATCGCCGCGGTGCAGGACCCGGTGTTCCTCACCACCTTGCGCAACACGTTCATATTCACGGCCGTCTCACAGCTGCTCGTGGTGCTGCTCTCGACGGTCCTGGCCTTCGTCCTTGCCGCGGAGTTCCGCGGCAAGTGGCTGCTCCGGCTGCTCGTCCTCATGCCGTGGGCGACTCCGGTGGCGCTGAGCTCCGTGATCTGGCTGTGGATGCTCGACTCGATCTTCAGCCCGTTCGACTGGTTCGCCCAGCTACTCGGCATCGTGCCGCACGGCGGCCACATCGTGTTCCTTGGCCAGAGCGGGCTGGCGATGGGTTCGGTCATCGCGCTGCAGACGTGGCGGATCCTGCCGCTGGCCACCGTGATCCTCATGGCCGGGCTCTCCGCGATCCCCGCCGACGTCAATGACGCGGCCGAGGTGGACGGCGCAGGCTTCTGGCGGCGGCTGTTCGGGATCACGCTGCCGCTGCTCAGCCCGGTGATGACGGTCGCCCTGCTGTTCGGGATCGTGTTCACCTTCACCGACATGGCGGTGGTGTACGTGCTCACCGGCGGTGGCCCGGGCAACGCGACCCAGGTGCTGGCCAGCTGGGCGTTCTACAAGGGCATCAACGGCGGCAACCTCGGCGTGGGCGCGGCCGACGCCCTCATCATGTTTCCCGTGCTGCTGGGTCTCGCCACCATCATGCTGCGCTTGGCAAGCCGCGCCGAGGTGACGTGACATGGCAGTGGCCCAGGCAAGTACCAAGCGGGGCCGGGTCGCGGTCTACCTGGTGGCGCTGGGGTTCGCCGCGGTCAGCGGGTTCCCGTTCCTGTGGGCCGCCCTCACGATGTTCCGCCAGGATTCCGACCTGTACGTCACCACCCACAACCCCTTCGTGCTCGCCAAACCGGCGACGCTCGGCCACATCACCGACCTGCTTGCCCACACGCCCTATCTCCGGTTCATCGTCAACAATGTCCTGATCGGGCTGGTGACCGTCGCGATCACGCTGCTGCTGAGCCTGCCTGCGGCCTATTCCCTGGCCCGGCTCGCGGGCCGCTGGGGCGAGAAGGTGGGGATCGGCATCTTCGTCACCTACCTGGTGCCGCCCACCCTGCTGTTCCTGCCGCTGTCACGCCTCATCACCACGATCGGCCTGCAGGACTCGATCTGGTCCCTGGCGATCGTCTACCCCGGCTTCACGATCCCGTTGTCGACATGGCTGCTGATGGGGTTCTTCAAGTCGATACCCCGCGACATCGAAGAACAGGCGCAGGTGGACGGCTACAGCCGGATTGGCTCGGTCGTGCGCACCGTCCTACCGCTGGCACTGCCTGGGATCTTCACCGTCGTTGTGTTCACGTTCACGCTCACGATGCAGGACTTCATCTACGCGCTCGCGTTCGTCTCAAGTTCGTCCCACATGACGGTGAGCGTGGGCGTGCCAACCGTCCTCATCCGCGGTGACGTGTTCTACTGGCAGTCCCTCATGGCTGCGGCGATCATCGTCGCGGTCCCCGTGGCCCTGCTCTACAACATCTTCCTTGACAGGTTCATCCGCGGCTTCACCATGGGCGCGGTCAAGGGCTGAGCGAGGGGCACTGCCCACGTGACGGCCGCCAGCGCGCAGGGGGCTGGTGTACCGGCTGGTAACGTGCCGCCATGGCGCAGGCGAAACAGGAACCAGGCGGGGATGCGAAAGCGGACCCCGCGCGGAACGGAAGAAACGATCGTGTGACCCACGGTGGGGCACATGCGGTCACGGCAGCGCGCCGTCATGGCGTCACCACCATGTTCACGCTGTCAGGCGGGCACGTCTTTCCGCTCTACGACGGTGCGGTCAAGGCGGACCCACCGATGCGGCTGGTGGACGTCCGGCACGAGCAGACCGCCGTATTCGCGGCAGAGGCGACGGCCCGCCTCACGCGGACGCCGGGCTTCGCCGTCCTTACTGCTGGGCCCGGGGTGACGAACGGGGTGAGCGCCGTCACCACCGCGCATTTCAATGGGTCGCCCGTGGTGGTGCTTGCCGGGCGCGCACCCGATTACCGGTGGGGCTCGGGAAGCCTGCAGGAACTTGACCATCCGCCTCTCCTCGCCCCCGTCACCAAGCGCGCCTGGACCGAGCATCAGGCTGCGAAGGTGGGAGCGGCCGTCGACGAAGCGTTCCGGTGTGCCAGAACCCCGCACCGGGGACCGGCGTTCCTGGACATCGCCCTGGAAGCACTGTTTGGCGATGCGGGCGCGGTTCCCGCGCTGCCGGAGGGAAGGGATGCGGTACACGGCAGCGAAGGGACGGACGCTCCGGGTGCCGTGGCGGAGATCGCCCGCCTCCTCGCTGGTGCCAGCCGCCCCCTGCTGGTGCTGGGCTCCGATGTGTGGATGGACCAAGCGGAAGCCGCCGCCCGCGAGACTGCTGAGGCGCTCCGCCTGCCCGTGATCGCCAACGGCCAGGGCCGGGGGGTGTTGCCAGGTGGCCACGACCTGCTTGTCACAAGGGCCAGATCGGTGGCGTTCGCCGAGGCAGATCTCGTCATCGTGGTGGGCGCACCGCTCGATTTCAGGCTGGGCTACGGCGAGTTTGGCGGACGGGATGGCGGCCCCAAGGCTCAGGTGGTGCATGTGGCTGACGCGCCGGGCCAGATCGCCAGGCACCGCCCGCTTGCCGCCTCCGCCGCCGGCGGCTTGAGCGTGTTCTTCACGGCGCTTGCCGACGCCGTACCGCATGCGGTCCGGCTGGCAGGGACGCCACGTGCCGCCCTGGCGTGGGAACAGTCCTGGCTGCCCCGGCTGCAAGCAGCCACCCGGGAGGCGGTCGCCGCCGACCGCACCCTGCTGGCGAGCGGCGCTGACCCCATTCATCCCATGCGGGTCTATGGCGAGCTCGCCCGCGTCCTCGACGACGACGCCGTGGTAATCGGCGATGGGGGAGATTTCGTTTCCTACGCCGGCAAGTACGTTGAGCCGCGTCGCCCGGGTGGATGGCTCGATCCAGGGCCGTACGGGTGCCTGGGCACGGGACTCGGTTACGCCATCGCTGCCCGGATCGCCCGGCCGCGGTCCCAGGTGGTGCTGCTCCTCGGCGACGGTGCTGCGGGGTTCTCGCTGATGGATACCGACACCCTGGTGCGGCACCGACTGCCGGTGGTGATGATCTGCGGCAACAATGGCATCTGGGGCTTGGAGAAGCACCCGATGCAGGCACTGTATGGCTACGACGTCGCCGCGGACCTGCAGCCAGGCTGTCGCTACGACGAGGTGGTCCGTGCCCTCGGCGGCGCCGGCGAGACCGTCACCAGCCCCGGCGCCCTCCTCCCTGCGCTGCAGCGGGCCTTTGACTCCGGCGTCCCCTACCTGGTCAATGTGATCACCGACCCGTCGGTCGCCTATCCCCGCTCCACCACGGGGGTCTGAGGCGGACGGAGGCCCCGCTGGGTCAGGGCGGTGGCGCTGCTGTATGGGCGAGGAATCTCGCTCGCTCCACCACCACCCTCTCCAACGTCCCCGCGCCCACGACCAGGCCTTCCACCTCGCCGGCACCGGACGGCCCGGTCGTGGGCCCGCTCTGGCGGGCAATGAAGCTGAACACCAGCCTGCGCCCGTCCACCTCGGTGAGTTCCGCATCCACGAGGATCTCGGTGCCCACTGGACTTGCCCGCCGGTGTTCCAGCGACACCCCGGTCCCGACGGATGTCAGGCCCGGAGCAAGATGCGGCGTGACCGCCGCAACGGCGGATGCTTCCGCCAGCGCAAGCATCCGAGGCGTGGCGAGCACGAGCACATCCCCGCTCCCGGCCTCCACAGCGGTATCAGCCTCGGTCACCACGATCCTCACCGAGGCGCGCAGCCCTGCTGCAAGTCCCATATTGATCACCCTAAGCTCAGGCACAACCCGGCGTCTGCCGGCAACCCGCGCCGGACTGAACCGGGCTGACCGCAGACAGCAATGCCCCTCGGCGCGGATGGCCAGCCCCCGTCAGCGCGCGGACTGTGGTCGCGGAGCGGGTGACAAGTCAAGAACGATCATCCAGTAGGTAGGCTCTCGCGCCATGGATCACGACCCGCGTGGCCAGCTGGATTACCCAGGGTGGCAAGAGAGGGACCAACGTGCCACTCACTGTGACCGATGCGGGGGAAAGCTGGCCGCAATGGGCACCGGCCACGAGACGTGCCACGCCGCCCGGGAGCTGGAGCCGCCCCGGTACTGCGGGCGCTGTGGCCGCCGGATGGTGGTCAAGGTGACCCCGGCGGGCTGGTCCAGCCGTTGCTCCCGGCACGGCCTGGCGCAGAACCCGGAAACGTAAATCACCCATGGCGGCGGGGCCGCCCTGCCGGGACGCCCATAGCCGGGACGCCCGTTCCAGGCACCCGTCACTCGATGACCGCGATCAGGTCACCCTCCTGGACCAGGTCCCCCTCCCCGACGTGCAGCCCGGTGAGCGTTCCGGAGACCTCCGCCAGCACCGGGATCTCCATTTTCATGGACTCAAGGATGACCAGGGTGTCGCCATCGGCGACCTGGTCCCCTTCCGAGGCCACAACCTTCCAGACATTCGCCACCATCTCAGCGCGGACCTCGGACACCCACGGCTCCTCTCGCTCATCTCGCCAGGCAGATTATCCGGGAAAGCGATCCGGCCGGACAACGATCCGCCTTCATTGTGCGCCGAGGTCAGGGGCGCAGCCGCGCAACCACGGACGTGTCGTAGTCGCCGCTCGCGAACTCCTCACTGGCGAGCAGGTCGGCGTGGAAGGGCAGGTTCGTCCGCGGCCCCACGATATGGAACGCCGGCACCGCTTCCCTCGCCCGCGCCAGGACCTGCTCCCGGTCAGCGCCGTGCACACACAGCTTGGCGAGCAGCGGGTCGTAAAACGGCGTCACCTGGTTTCCTGCCTGGTACCCCGCATCCACCCGGATACCCGGGCCGGCCGGTTCCACCCATTCCGTGATCTTGCCAGGCCGCGGCAGGAAACGGTCCGGATCCTCCGCGTAGACGCGCAATTCCAGCGCATGCCCCTCATGCCGAACGGCCAGCGGGTCGAAACTCACCGCCGCCCCCACGGCCACCAGAAACTGCTGCTCAACTAGATCGATGCCAGTAACCATCTCGGTGATCGGATGCTCGACCTGGAGCCGGGTGTTCATCTCCAGGAAGACGAACTCCTGGGTGCCGGCGTCGACGAGGCACTCGACCGTCCCCGCGCCGCGGAAGCCGACCGCCTCCCCCGCCCGGACGGCCGCGGCGAGCAGCCGTTCCCGCAGCGCCGGGCTGACACCGGGCGAGGGCGTCTCTTCTGCCACCTTCTGATGGCGCCGCTGGACCGAGCAGTCGCGCTCACCCAGGGCCACAACACGCCCGTCGTTCAGGCCCATGATCTGGACCTCGACGTGACGGGCGTGCTCGATGCAGCGCTCAAGCAAGATCGCGGGGCTGCCGAAGAAACGCTCGGCGCGGGTGCGGGCGGTCTCGAACGCCGCCCGCAGCGTCCCGGGATCGTGTGCGGCGCTCATGCCGATCCCGCCGCCGCCCGCGGCGGCCTTCACCATCACGGGGTAGCCGATCTTGGCAGCCTGCTCGACCGCCGTGTCAGCGTCGGTGACCGGTTCGGTGGTCCCGGCCGCGACCGGGACCCCCGCCCGCGCCATCACGTTCCGGGCGTTGATCTTGTCACCCATCTGCTCGATCGCATCCGGTGGGGGCCCGACCCAGATAAGGCCGCCGGCCACGACCCGCCGGGCGAACTCGGCGTTCTCCGCGAGAAACCCGTAGCCGGGATGAATGGCGGCGGCCCCGGTCTGCCTGGCCGCGGCGAGCACCGCGTGCATGTTGAGATAGCTGCGGGGGGCAGGCGGCGGGCCCAGCAGCACCGCCTCATCCGCCTCCTGGGCAAAGGGCAACTCGGCGTCGGCTTCGGAGTAGACAGCAACAGTGCGAATGCCAAGGCGGCGGGCGGTGGCGATGACCCGGCGGGCGATCTCACCACGGTTGGCCACAAGTACGGACTCGAGCATCCGGGCAGCCTACCGGCGGCGGCTTACCGGCGGCTTGCCTGCCTCCTGGTGACTTTTGCCAGGGCCCCGACCACGCGAGGGTCGTACTCGATTGCGGTGTCAAGGCTGAGACGTTCCAGCGCGGCCGTCGTGCGGCCGGTGTCGGCAGAACTGCCGACCAAGTCGTCGAAGGCATTGGCGGCGCGGATGATGCGGCTGCCGACCGGCGGCTCGCCCTGTGGGCCCCGGCAGGGCCAGCATTGACAGCGCACGACTTCCGCCACCGGGTCCAGCACGCCGGCCTGCCCGATCACTCCGGCGCCCAGCTCGGCGATGCGGCGCTGATCCTCCGGTGAGGCCAGCACAGTCGCACCGCCGGGAATGGGGTCACGCAGGGACAGCTGCCCAATGTCGTGCATGAGCGCGGCATATTCCAGCTCGAGCAGTTCTGGCTCGCCCATCCCAAGCTCCCTGCCCACTGCGACCGCAAGCTGTGCAACACGGTGGGCGTGGCCGTCTTCCACGTAGCCGCCCACCTCGGTGACGCGGGCGAGCGCCCGGACAGTCTGCAGGTATGTGGCCCGGATCCCGGCATAGCGGCGAAACGCCACCTGCGTGACCAGCAGCGGTGCGATGAACACCCCGAGGGCGGCGAGCCCCACCTCATATGCCGCGAGCGAGATCAGGATCGCGGTGGCCCCCACGGCCGCGCCAAGCGGGAGCTGCACCCGCATCTCATCCCACAACGCCACCCCGAACCAGGTACGGAGCGCATCTGCCCGGATGAGGGCCCTGATCATGCACTTGGCCCACCAGCCGACCACGACCAGGCCCGTCATCACCCCGAGCGACACCCACAAGTCGTGCCTGATCACCGAGACCCCGGTGAGCGGGCGGAAGAGCAGCGCCACGGTGGCGACTGCGACCAGCCGGGAGGCGATTCCTGTCACACCTGCCGCGCGGCCGGCCGCCAGGTGCGGCAGAGCGCCGAGCGCCATCCCCGCTGCGGTCACGGCGATGACCTGCATGGCCGACTGAACTGCCACGTCACTGCCGACCTTCAGGAGCAGCGCGTAGGCGAGCCCGCCAGCGATCGCGACCGGCGCCGACTCACGGTTGCCCGGGAGAGCAAGCCGCAGCAGTTCGCCGAGGGCGACAAGGGCGCCGAACGCGAGGGCGGTGCTCGGCTGCACCACGCCGGCGGCGGCCGTCTGGGCCACTGCGGCCGTCACCAGCATTCCCACCACCGCGACCAGGAGGAGCTCGCCGGAACCCAGTGCCTGCCGCCACTGCCCCGCGGTGGCGTGTCCCTCGGTCATCATGGTGGCCCTCACCGGTTGTCGACCACCCGCAGCGGCGCTGCTGGGTCATCATGATCTTGTGCGGTCATGCCATCGCTTGGCGGGAGCGGGGCGGGGCGCTGTTGTGGCCAGCCCTGCCGCGTCAGCGCTGCCACGAACGCATCCACGAGGGCGGGGTCGAACTGGGTTCCCGACCACTTGCGAAGGTCCGCGAGGGCGTCCTCGATCGAGCGGGCGCCCCGGTAGGAGCGGTTGGACGTCATCGCATCGAAAGCGTCGGCGACGGCGAGCACCCGCGCGAACTCGGGAATCTCGTCCCCCGCCAGGCCCATGGGGTAGCCACGCCCATCTATCCGCTCATGATGGTGCATGATGCCAGCCAGCGCCTCGTCCAGGAAGCCGATCTCGCGGACGATTTCCAGCCCTCGCATGGGGTGGAGCTGGATGGCGGCAAGCTCCTCCTCGGTGAGCGGCCCGCTCTTTTGCAGCACCGTCGTCGGCACGCCAAGCTTTCCGACGTCATGAAGCATCCCGGCGTAGCGGATCGCCTCCACGCGGCTGGCCCGCATGCCGATCTCCCGGGCGATCATGGCGGAGCCCCGGGACACCCGTTCGCTGTGGCCACGGGTGTAGAAATCCTTCGTCTCCACGGCCTGGCAGAGCGCTGCCATGGTGGCGGCGTAGGCGCGCTCCTGCGCCGCGAACTGTGCCATTGCCCAGCGGGCCACGAAAAGCGGGACGAGAACGAGGACGGACGCGAACGAGCCCAGCCCCCACAGAGCCGCGATGAGCAGGCCCATCGATGCGTAGCCGAGGTCGGAGAAGAACAGCAGCGGCACGTTACGGTGCACCCGCCTCGGCTGGCCTGTTTCCTTGTGCGGGGCGAGCGTCAGAATTCCCCACAGCAACCCGTGGTTGACCACCACGTGGACGAGCCCGGCGAGTGCGAACGGCCCGATGATGCGCGCGAAGGAGTGCGGGGCGATGTCGCCCACCCGGCCGCCAAGTGCTGTGTATGCCTCTCCGGCAGCGAAGGCACTCAGGACGTACATCGATGCGTTGAACATCCGGTGGGTGGGCCGCAACAGCCGGTGCACGGCCAGCAAGGAGGTTGCGCCGACGGCCACCGCACCCGCCGGGCCGAGCAGCACCACCGCCGCCAGGGTCGCCGACGAACTGGGAGACCACTCGGACTGCCTGGCGGCGAGGGTGGTGGGAGTGGAGTCGCAGACCAGGAACAGCAGCGCGAGCACGGCGAGGGTGCCGAACCTGGAAGGGTCGTTCCAGCGCGCCACGGAGGCAAGCGAGTACACCAGGATGCCGAGGGCCCCCACCACAGCCGCAGAACCGTACAGCCATCCCGCGGGCGAGAGTCTGGGTGCGGCCCCGCCCCGGGGGCGGCGGAACCTGGTACGTGTCACCATCTCGATGGGGTCACGCCCTGGCGATGCCGGGGCGTGAAAGCGGGGTCACGAGCGGCGTGACCCCGGGGAATGCGGCTGGAAACCCACAAGAGTTGCGCATGGGTAACCTCCATGTGGCAGTCCGGGCGGGGGCTTGGGCCGCTGGCCACGGTACATCCGTCGCCGCTGCCCGCGCACACAGGGTAACCTGATCGACCCGATCCGCGTAGTCGCTGTAGCCATGTCAACAATTTGTAATTTATCAAATTCGTTGCGTAATCGGACCATCTTTCACATGGCCGCACGGAAGCGTGATCATGGGAAAGTGGGGGCCAGAGCCCCCACTTTCCCATGATCACGCTTTCCCAGGTGACTGCTGGCGCCCGGGTTATGTCCTATTACTAAGGCGCCTCAAAGGGCCGCGGGAGCTTCGCGCTAGCCGACCGTGCCGGGCCGGCTCGCCTTCAACTCGGCCTGGACCTGCTCGATCCGGCCAAGCACCTTGGTGCGCAGGTCCACCGGAACCGCGTCACTGCCGCAGTGCTTGTGCACGAGTTGCTTTACGACTTCCTCCAGCCCGTACTCCCGCAGGCAGGGGCCGCATTCGTCGAGGTGCTGGCGGATCTTGGCACATCCAGGGCTGTCAAGCTCCCCATCCAGGTACGCATAGACCCGGTCAAGCACCTCGGTACAGGGCACCTCGTGTGGCTTGCCGCAGCTCATCCCGCATCCCTCCCGGACCCGCTGCTCTCTTCCTGGGGGCCGGCGGCAGAGGCGGTCCTCGCCAGGCCCCGCTCGGCGGCGTAGTCCTGGAGCATCTCGCGCAGCTGTCTGCGCCCACGGTGGAGGCGTGACATCACCGTGCCGATGGGGGTTCCCATGATGTCCGCGATCTCCTTGTACGCGAAACCCTCCACGTCAGCCAGGTATACAGCGATGCGGAACTCCTCCGGAAGAGCCTGGAGCGCGGTCTTGATGTCCGAATCAGGCAACCGCTCGAGGGCTTCCGCCTCAGCCGACTTCAACCCTGCCGACGTATGCGAAGCCGCCCGGGCGAGCTGCCAGTCCTCCACCTCCTCCGCACCAGCGCGCTGCGGCTCCCGCTGTCGCTTGCGGTAGGTATTGATGAAGGTGTTAGTCAGGATCCGGAAGAGCCACGCCTTCAGGTTCGTGCCTGGCTCGAACTGATGGAACGAGGCATATGCCTTGGCGAAAGTCTCCTGGACCAGGTCCTCGGCGTCGGCGGCGTTGCGGGTCATCCGCATGCCCGCCGAGTAGAGCTGGTCTAGGTAGGGCAGCACCTCACGCTCGAACCGCTCGGTGCGCTGCTCGAGAGTCTCGGTTACCGGACCCACCCCCTCGGACGCTTTCCTCACCACCCGTAGGCGAGAGCTGTCTGGGCGGGAGAATACATTGCCTGGCCGGGCCCGGCTGAGGGTGGCCGTCTTCGGACGGTCATCCAAGGGTTGATAAGGGGCGGTGAACACGACCGGTGCAACAGGAGCCGCAACAGGTTCATTCCTTAGTGGCACTGGGGAACAGCTAGCGGCAGGCCATAAACCGCCAGGAGAGACCACCGAATCTCACCGCCAGGAGGAGCGAGCCGGGTTCGCAAGTTGCGCGGGAGTGAAACTTCGCATCTCAAATACCCGGAGCATAAATCGCAACTAGCGGGATGGGCAGGTGATGGGCACCCTGCGACGGGGAAAACCGTGATAAGGGTTACACGGTGGAAAGCACCGCGGGCCACATCAACCCCGCGCGCCAGCACGCTCAGCTGGCGCGGTCGCGTGGCCCATGGCGGATGGAGTCGAGGTGGCGGCAGCACCAGCCAGCTCACTGGCAGCCTTCGGGGAATCCTCTCTCGCACCGTACTGGCGGTTCCAGCGATCCGTGGCAAAAGCACAGCTCGCAGCCTGGCTGCCAGCCCCGGGAAGACTGCTCGTCGATATTTCCGGCCCCTCCCCGTACGGCGCCGTGCTGGCCGCCGCGCGGGGGCACATCGTGGTGCGGGTCCTGCCAGCTCATCCTGGCCCACAAAGCCCCCCGGCAGTGCCCGGGAGGAGTGGCCGCTCCCCAGCCCATGCACATTTTCCCGGGTCACAACGTGGAGCGCCCAGTTCCGGCCCATGGGGCAGTGGCCACGGCTCCACCACCAGCCCCGGGGTGAGCGGCGACGACCCCGCAACGCGGCCTGGCCCTACGGATTACCTCCGGAGCGGCCAAGACCCGGCCGCGCCTGTTCCGGGACCGCCGGGCGGCGCCGTGACCGGTCAGCCAGGCCCAATGGCCCCAAGTTCGCTGCTGAGCGGCCTCGGAATGGCCGCGCTCCGCGCGGATCGCGCCGGGCCGGATTCTGGCCGGGCCGGCACCTGGTGGCAACCTGGAGCGCGGCCGGGCCGGATCGTGCCGGTCGTGGCCGACCCAGGAAGCCTGGCATTCCTGGCCGATGGCTGTGCTGACGGGGTCATCGCCGAGGATGGCGCCTTGTCGCGCCATCTCATGTCGGAGGATCTCGCCGCCGAGATTGCGCGCGTGCTCCGGCCTGGCGGCGAGCTCATCGCGTGCGTGGACTCACTCGTTCTCGGCATGGCAATCCTGGCCGAACAGCATCACTGGGCTCATCTGACCGACCTCCCCCACAGCGAGGTGGTGCTCATTCCCTGGCCCGACGGCACCATCACCCGCTGCTTCGGCTCCGGGCAGCTACAGGACCTGCTGACCGAGGCAGGGCTGGAAGTGAACTGGATCACGCCCCGCACGGTTCTCTCCCCGTCCATGGTTGACCACGTGTTGCGGCAGGAACCGACGGCGATGGGGCGGCTGGTGCGGGCCGAACTCCGCGCGGAGAGAGACCGCCGGCCCGCCGCGACCGGTTCGGACGAGTCCTTCGGAATCAATCTCCTGGCGGCCGCCCGCAAGCCGCCCGCCGCTGGCGGCGGCCCGGTCCGGCACCGGCGGATCACCGGGATTGCAAAACGGGCGCGGCGGCGGACCGTCACTCGCGGCGCAGCCGGCGCCGGCAGCTGAGTCAACGGCGGACACGGTCCCGCTTGGACTGGCAAACGACGCAACGGGCTGCTTCCGGCCGCGCATCCAGCCGTCCCTCGGGGATCGGCGTCCCGCAATCGGAGCACACGCCGTAAACCCCGCGGTCGATCCGAACCAGCGCGTCACTGACCTCGCTCAGCTGCAGCTTTACGGCGGCAAGGACAGCTTCCGTCCGGTCAGCATCCGACAAGGAGGTCCCAGCATCAGCTGGATCTTGAGGTGAGTCGGATCCCGCGCGTCTCGATGGCTGCTCCCCCTGCAGAACCATGATGGACTTGTCGAGGTCGCCACGCATTTTCTCGAGGCGCGTACGCGCGGTAGCAGTGTCCACGGTTCGTCCTCCAATCGGGAAGGGTGCGAGGCGAAACGCTGTTCGGTGAGCCACCCCGCGGTTAGAGCCTTTTTTCAGAACAACGTGGGCGGGGCGGATCCGGGGTCGTGATCCCGCCCCCCGGGGGGCGGGCCAATGGTCATCACCGCCTGCCCGGGCGCACCGGCGATCGGCCCGCCGCCCAGCCAGCCATCACCGGCAGGCCCGCTGCCCCCGGCATCTCCCTTATGGTCCGGGGGTGCCGATGACCCGGCCCGCAGCGGCTCGATCAGCCGGGGGCCGTTGTTGCGCACGTAATTCACGTCCGGAGCAACGGGATGCGAGGTCAGCCCACCGGAGAGAGCGGGCGCGAGGAGCGAGCGCAGGTCGGACGCGTCGGTGTTGACGGGATCGAGCCAGTCGTCCCACCGGGCGGGCTCGATGGTCATCGGCATACGGTCATGGATCCTGCCGACCTCGTCCTGGGCACTGGTCGTGATGATCACGGCAGTCCACAACCAGGCGCGCGGGTCGTCGTCCGGAACCGAGTTATCGCGCCACAGCTCGTAGAGGCCCGCGAACGCCAGCAGCCCCCCATCAGCGGGCTGAATGTAATACGGCTGCTTGCGCTTGCGGCCCTCGTCCTCAACTGAAATCCACTCATAGAAGCCGTCCGCTGGCAGCAGGCACCGCCGGCGGCTGAATGCCTTCCGGAAGGCCGGCTTGGAATCCACCGTTTCGGCCCGCGCATTGATGAGGCGGCTGCCGATCGAGGGATCTTTCGCCCAGGAGGGAACCAGCCCCCAGCGGACCACCCGCAACTCGCGGGCGGGCGCTGCCGTTTCTGGTGTGCTGGAAGCGCGCTGGGCGCGGGTAAGGACGGCATAGACGGGCTTCGTCGGAGCCACGTTGTAGTCGGGCTCAAGCGATTCGGTGACACGGTCGCGGTCAACCCGGAACTCCGCTAGGAGCTCCTGGCGCTTGCGCGCCGACGCAAACCGGCCACACATTTTACCACCTTGGTGACACGCGGAAATCTCGGGGTATGCACAGATCGTGCTTTTTCATAGCCACGATCGGAGTGCGCCAAACATCCGCCAGCGTTGAAGTCCTGCACGCCTGTGACCTGATGTTCACCGCGAGCCGGCCGGCAAGGCTGGCCCCATCAGAGATTCCCCGAGTCGGGGATGTCATTCCCCTGCTGTGGCACCGTCGCTACGCTCAACCCATGAAAGGCAGGCGCGAGGTGACCGGTGAAAGGCGCGCGTGACGTGACCGATTCCACATTGTGGCCCGCGCCGAACGCGACCGCCCCGGTGCGCGCGCAGGTCACTGTCCCCGGGTCAAAGTCCATGACCAACCGCGCCCTGGTGCTCGCCGCCCTGGCAGCCAACCCAGGCGTCATCGTCAACCCGCTGGAAGCCCGCGACACACTCCTCATGCGGCAGGCGCTGGCCACGCTTGGTGCCACCATCGAGGACCTTCCTGGGCAGCCCTCGTGGCGCGTGGCTCCTGGCCAGCCCCGCACGGACACCAGCGTGGACGTGGGCAACGCCGGCACGGTGATGCGTTTTGTGCCACCGGTGGCAGCGCTCACCGGCGTCAGCGTGGCATTCCACGGCGACGCCAGGGCTTCGGAACGGCCGGTCGGGCCGATGCTCGCCGCCCTTCGCGAGCTTGGTGCGGTGATCGATGACTGCGACCGGGCCGCGTTCCCGTTCACGGTGCATGGCACCGGCTCGCTCGCCGGCGGCGTCGTGACCGTCGACGCATCGGCGTCATCCCAGCTCATCTCCGGGTTGCTGCTCGCCGCGCCCCGCTGTGACAAGGGAGTGGAGATACGGCAGCAGGGACCGAAGCCGCCGTCCGCGCCGCACATCGCGATGACGGTGCAGATGCTCCGCGACGCCGGGGCAGTGGTGGAGACCTGGACGCGCGGTGGCGAGACGGGGGGCCGGGAGACCGGGGGCCGGGAGGCGGCGGAGTGGGGTCCGGACACGTGGCGCGTCCAGCCGGGGGCAATCGGGTTCCATGAGGTTATCGTTCAGCCTGATGTTTCCAATGCGGTACCGTTCCTCGCCGCTGCCCTGGTCACGGGCGGAACCGTGACCATCAGCGGCTGGCCGGCCGTGACGAGCCAGCCGGCCAGGGAGATCATTGGCCTGCTGACGGACATGGGGGCCGGGTGTGAGCTTGGCAGCGACGGCCTGGCCGTGACGGGGACGGGCACCATCCACGGGATCGACGCCAGCCTCGCGGACGCCAGCGAGTCCGCCCTGGTGGTCGCGGCGCTCGCCGCCCTGGCGGACTCACCGTCCCGGCTGACCGGTATCGGGCACATGCGCACGCACGAGGCCGACCGGCTCGCGGCCCTTGCCACCGAGATCAACGCGCTCGGGGGAAACGTGACCGAACTTGCGGACGGCCTGGAGATACGGCCCCGGCCACTGCGGGCTGGCGGGCGGCCGTTCGCCAGCTATGACGATCACCGGCTGGTGATGGCGGCCGCGGTGATTGGCCTGGCGGTGCCCGGGCTCGAAGTGCAGAACGTGGCGACGGTCGGCAAGACGTTCCCGTCCTTCACCGGGCTGTGGACGGCGATGCTGGAGCGCGGGCCCTGACCATGCGTGCCGGGCACGGTGGCCTGGACGAAGACGACGTGCGGGTGCGGCCCGGGCGGGGGTCGCGCCCGCGCACCCGGCGGCGGCCCGCGCATGAGGACGCGGCCGAAGGTTTCGTGGCCGCCGTGGACCGCGGCCGGTACGGATGCCTCGTCGGCGAACGTATCGTCACTGCCATGCGGGCCCGCGAGCTGGGCCGCCGCGGTGTGGTCGTCGGGGACCGGGTCGCGCTGGCGGGCGACACTTCCGGGGCGCCGGGCACGCTCGCGCGGGTGGTCCGGGTGATCCCCCGGACATCGGTGCTGCACCGGTCCGCGGACGACACTGACCCAGTGGAGCGGGTCATCGTCGCCAACGCCGAGCAACTGGCGATCGTGTGCGCGCTGGCCGACCCGCCGCCGCGGCCCCGGCTCATCGACCGTTTCCTGGTGGCGGCCTACGACGCCGGCCTGCGGCCACTGCTCTGCCTGACCAAGGCTGACCTGGCGTCCCCGGATCAGCTGCTGCACGCCTACGGGCCGCTGGGGATCGCGCACGTGGTGCTCGGCCGCCCGCTCACCAGCGACCGCCTCACCCCGGTGCGCGAACATGCCGCCGGGCGGATCAGCGTTCTGGTCGGGCACTCGGGGGTGGGCAAGTCCACCCTCGTGAATGCCCTTATCCCGGATGCTGACCGGGCGGTGGGCGCGGTCAACGCCGTGACAGGCCGCGGACGGCACGTGTCCTCGTCGGTGGTCGCCTTGGCGCTGCCCGGGGGCGGCTGGATCATCGACACGCCGGGGCTGCGGGGTTTTGGGCTGGGCCACGTGGCTCCGGAACGGGTCGTGCGCGCGTTCGGCGACCTGGCGCCCGGGGCAGCCGCCTGCCCACGCGGGTGCACACACCTCCAGCCCGACTGCGCGCTCGACGACTGGGTGCGCGACCAGGGCAGCGATCCGCGGCTCGTCGCACGGCTGGACTCGCTGCGGCGACTGCTGCGCAGCCGGGAGGGCGACGCCCCCTAGCCTTCCCCTAGCCTGGGGAGCGACAAGCTCACCTGCGGTGGGGTCTCGCGGACAAGGGCTGGGAAGCGATACCGTTGCGCGCCATGGCGGGTTATGACGACGACCTGCGTTTCGCCCACGTCCTTGCCGACGCGGCGGACGACATCACCACCCGCCGGTTTAAGGCGCTTGACCTGCATGTGGAGGCCAAACCCGACCTGACGCCGGTGACCGATGCCGACAAAGCGACGGAGGAATCGCTACGCAACGTGCTGCGCCGGGCACGCCCGCGTGACGCCGTGCTCGGGGAGGAGTTCGGCCGGGCCGGGTCCGGCCCGCGCTGCTGGGTCATTGACCCGATCGACGCAACCAAGAACTACGTGCGCGGGGTGCCTGTCTGGGCGACGCTGATCGGCCTCATGGACGGAGACGAGGTCACGGTGGGTGTTGTGTCCGCGCCCGCCCTGGGCCGCCGGTGGTGGGCCGCACGCGGCGGCGGCGCCTGGACCGGGCGCAGCCTCACCAAGGCCTCCCGGTGCCGCGTCTCCGCGGTCTCCAAGCTCGAGGATGCCTCATTCTCCTATTCCGACGTGCCTTCGTGGGAAGACAAAGGCCGGCTGGCGGGGTTTCTTGAGCTCGGCCGTTCCGTCTGGCGCACCCGCGCCTACGGCGACTTCTGGTCCCATGTTCTTGTCGCTGAGGGCGCTGTCGACATCTGCGCCGAGCCCGAAGTCACGTTGTGGGACCTGGCGGCGCTGAAGGTGATCGTCGAGGAGGCGGGTGGCACGTTCACCGATCTCACGGGAAAGCCGACCCCAGACGGCGGCAGCGCGGTGTCCACCAACGGCCTCCTGCACGGCGAGGTGCTCGAGCTGCTCGCCGGGGGCTGACGAACTGAGCGTGACTTGGCCCGGGGTGGGCTTGTGGTCTGGGCCGGGATCACCCATGCTGGAAGGTAGAAGTCACAAACGCACAAGCGCCCCGCTGCCCCGAGTGCGTTCCTGCGTGGGCAGACCCGGCATGGGCTGCGGGGCCAGATGACGGCGCCCAGGAGTGATGACTGTGAAGGTACGGGACGGCATGACCAAGCTAGTGCTCATGATCGGGCCTGGGCACACGCTTCGACAGGCCGCCCGGCTCATGTCAGAACGCCGGGTGGGGGCGGCGGTGGTTGCGGACCCCGAGCACTCCGGTATCGGAATCCTGACCGAACGCGACATCCTGGATTCCGTCGGCGCTGGCGAGGACCCGGACACGGAACTGGCCAGCGCACACCGGACAGCGGATGTGGTGTTCGCCTCGCCCGACTGGACGCTTGAGCAGGCGGCGGCGAGCATGGTTCACGGCGGGTTCCGCCACCTGATCGTGCTTGAGAACAGCGATGTGGCCGGCCTGCTGTCCATGCGTGACATCGTGCGCAGCTGGACCGAGGCCGGGATCGCCTTCGATGGCGAGCGGACGGCCGCATCGGCCTGATCCCCGGTCGAGTCGGGTTAAGCCTCATGCGGCTGAGGGATTCGGTTGCGCTCATTACCGGGGCGTCGTCCGGGATCGGAGCGGCCACGGCCGCCGCGCTCGCCGCGGCCGGGACCAGAGTTCTCCTCGCGGGCCGCGACCCAGCCCGCCTGGCGGATATCGCCCGCCGGAGCGGCGGGGTCGCGCTGCCAGCGGATCTCGCCACAGCGGAGGGCCCAGCGCGCCTCGCTGAGGCGGCCGTGCGGGCGGCCGCCGGCCCACCTGGCGGCATCGACATTCTCGTCAACAACGCGGGGCTCGGCTGGTCCGGGCCGGTCAGCGAGATCACTGCCGAGAAGGTCTCCGAACTCGTCACCGTGAACCTCACCGCGGCCATGGAACTCACCCGGCTCCTCGTTCCCGGGATGATCCAGCGCGGCCGGGGCCGGCTGGTCTTCGTCTCCTCCATCGCCGGTGTCACCGGGGTGCGGGGCGAGGCCGTCTACGCGGCCACCAAGGCCGGGCTCGTGACGTTCGCCGAGAGCCTGGCCTACGAACTTGCCGAACACGCCGTCGGCGTATCCGTGATCATCCCCGGCGTGATCGACACACCGTTCTTCGACCGGCGCGGAAAGCCCTACAGCCGCACCAGGCCGGCCCCAGTTCCCCCCGAACGCGCCGCGCAGGCGATCGTGGCCGCCCTGGCACACGACCGGGACGTGGCTTATGTACCGCGATGGCTGCGTGTGCCTGCCTGGCTGCACGGGGCGGCGCCAGCCACCTTCCGTGCCCTCGCCGCGCGGTTCGGCGATCCGGGGTAACGATCGGGCTTGTCCCTGTCAGAAACGACGGGTGGGTGGCACACTGCTCGCATGGTTACCGTGGCGGCCGTTTGGCGCAGGCGGCAGTGGCTCGCAGCGCTGGGCGTGGCGCTGGTGATCGCGAGCGTGCTGCCACCGCTGGTGACGCTCGCTCACCGCTACATTTTTGCCGAGTCCTTGCAGTTCGCGATGTTCGGGTTGGGTGGGCCGGCACTGATCGTTATGGGTGCTCCGTGGCGGATGCTGCGGCTGTCGCGCGGCGCGGGCGCGACCCGGGCCGGGGAGGCGAGTGGCGGGGCCGGGCCGCTGGACCGGCTGGCAGCCGCACGGCGCCGGCGAACGTCGTTTCTGCGGGCGGCCGCCTTCCTGGCCGCGTTCATGATCGTGGGGGTGGCGTGGCGGCTGCCGCCGGTCATGGATGCCGTGGCGCACCACCCGGCCCTGGTCGCGGCCGAACTGCTGACGCTGCTGCCGGCCGGGGTGGGGCTGTGGCTGGAACTGGTGAACTCGCCCCCGCTGGCGCCCCGGCTCCCGCACCCGCAGCGGGCGGCCACCGCCGCGCTGGCCATGTGGTCAACCTGGATCGCCGCGTACGTGCTCGGGCTCGCCAACGGCGCGGTGTTCCACGCCTACGACCCAGCCGGCGGCTGGCTGAGCGCGGTCGCCGACCAGGAGATCACGGCCGGCCTCGTGTGGGCGGCGGCGGGCCTTTGTTTCGTGCCGGTTGTCTACGTCACACTGTTCGCCTGGCTGAAGGACGACGACAACCCGGACGAGGAACTCCAGCGGATCGTCCGGGACGGGAACCAGCGGGTCGTCGTGCGCGGATGGGCGCGCCCGCAGCGGTAACCTTCACACTCAGCAAACCGTCAGCAACGACGGAGACTCTCCCAGGGAGGCAGTGCGGTCATGACCACGGACCGGTCGCCTTTGACCTGGCGCACGAGCGCCCACAGCGACAGCGGCTCCGAATGCGTCGAGGTCACAGTCACCACCGACACTTCTCGCTGGCCGCACAAAGCGGACAGCGAGATGCTGTACCTCATGCGGGACTCCAAGAACCCCGACAGCCCGGTGCTCGCGTTCACCCCGGCCGAGTGGGAGGCGTTCGTCCTGGGCGTCAAGGACGGCGAATTCGACCTCGCGGACGAGGACTGAGGTGTGATCGCCGCTCCCGTGTCCTGGGGGCGGCGATCACCTTGGTACCTGCGGCCGTGGACGGCATCCTGTCACGGCCCCGGCGCCTGCCTGCGCGGGTCAGGTGGCGCGGCTGACGCGGCAGGCCCGGCGGACCCGGATGATCTGCACAGCGAGGGTGAGCCAGAGGAGCACGACGATCATCAGCAGCACCCCAACGGTGATCTTTCCCAGTCCCGCCAGCGGCTTTGGCGGGGCGGGCCGGTAGGCCGGTTGTGCGCTGGTTACGCTGACTGTTGTTCTCGCGGTTGCTGCCCCGGCGGTGCTGCTGCCGGCGTACTTGGCAGCGAATTTCTGCGGACCGGTGACAGTGGGGCGGTAGGCCAGTTCGGCGGTGCCGGTTTTGCTGGTGGTGGCAGTGCCGATGGGAACGAGCTGGCCGTGTGGCCCGAACTCCGTGGTGAGCTGGAAGAACCGCACCCTCGTCTTGGCCAGGGGCTGGTTGCCGGGGCCGGTGACGGTCGCGGTCAGGTGCAGCACGCTGCCGGTTTCGGCGGCGGCGATGGTGACGGTGGCGGGTGCGGGCTTGTGCGCGGCGGCGCCGGCAGGCACCGCACTGTGGACCGCCAGCAACCCCGCGCCTGCGGCCAGCAGGACCACCGCGCTGGTGACGCGGGTGGCGCGGGAGAGCCAGGCGAACCGGTGCCGGAGGCGGGCCGGGGCCGGCTGGGCCGGTGCCGCCTGGGCCAATGTGGCGTGGGCCGGTGTGGCCTGGGCCCGCGCCGGGGAGCCGGTGGTGACCGCCAGGCGCTGGGTGGCACCGGCCTCGGTGTGGGCGTGCTCCATCTCGTCGATGGACAGCAGCGGGAACACCCGGAACAGCAGCATCAGCAGTAGCGGGATGGCCGCCAGGCCGGCGAGGGTGATGGCGATCGGTATCCAGGTGAAGTGGAAGGTGCCGAAGGCGCCCGTGACGCGGTTGTAGGTGGCGGGGTCGGTGACCATGAGGATCCGCTTGAGCCACATCGCCGGGACGATGAACGCGGCGGCGGTGATGATCCCCGCGGTGGTGCGGGTGCGCCGGTTCGCGATCAGGAGCAGCGGGATGATCCCGCCGCCGGCCACGAAGAGCCAGAAGTAGGCGGAGTAGCGGCCCACCAGCAGGGCGTGGAACACCGCTGCGGTGTCGGTCTCACCGACGTAGGCGCCGGGCAGGATGTCGGCGAAGGTGAGGTAGAGGTAGGCGGCGGCGAAAGCGGCCATGATGAACCCGAGCCGCTTGAAGTGCCGTTCAGTGACGAACGCCTCCAAGTGGTAAGCGCGGCGGAACGCGGCCACCACCAGGACCACCAGCGCGACACCGGAGTACAGGGCGGCGACGACGAAGTACGGGGCCCAGATGCTCTCGTGCCACCAGGGGCGGCTGGACAGGGCGAACGCCCAGGAAAGCACCGAGTGCACCGATACCGCCAGCGGGATGATCATGATGGAGATCAGGCCAAGGGAGCCCTGCAGGACCCGCCGCTGGCGGGGTGTCCCGGCCCAGCCACCGCAGATCGCCCGGTACAGGCGGGCACGGCGGCCCAGCAGTTCGGGGTAGCCGGCGCGGACGATCGCGGTGTCGGGGACCAGGGGCAGGGCGAAGAACACGATGGAGGCCACCGTGTAAGTCGCGACGGCGATGAAGTCCCAGAAGATCGGGGAGGACAAGTTGGGGCGGGTCACCAGTTCCCAGGCTTGCTGGACGTGGCCCAGGTGGGGAATGACAAACGCGCCGCCGATCAGGACGGTGACCACGGCGGTGCCCTCGGCCAGCCGGGTCAGGGGGGCGCGCCATTCGGCGCCGGTCAGCCGCAGGACCGCGGAGATGACCGCGCCGCCGTAGCTGACGCCGATGAAGGTGACCAGGTCAGCTTCATACACCGCCCAGAACGCCTGGTCGTTGTACCCGGCAGCGCCCAGGCCCGAGTGCAGTTGCAGCACCCAGGCGGCCAGGCCGGCCGCCACGACCGCCGCCAGCGCGGCGGCGAGGAACCAGAACCCGCGTCCGGGCTTGGCGAACGGGCGCAGTACTGCCTCCCGGACCTCGGGCAGCTCGGTGGTGGCCTGCTGTGAGAGCGTGGCTTCTTCGATGGTGGTCATGGCTCAGGCTCCAAGATTCTGGCCGTGGCCGGAGATGTAGTAGACGCGGGGGTTGGTGCCGAGTTCTTCCTTGAACCGCACCGCGTCGTTGTCCTTGAGGAACTTCGACAGCTTGACGGTTTTGCCGAGACCGTTGACGGCGACGTCGGTGACCAGGTCACCGATGTAGAGCACGCCCATCGCGCACGAGGAGACGCATGCGGGGAGTTCCCCGTGCGGTAGCCGGTCGGCGCAGAACACGCACTTGCCGACGGTGCCTTTACGCTGCGGTACCGGCATCTCCGGGGTCGGCGGCATGGGCATCCGCTTGACCGCCGGCGGGTTGGTCCAGTTGAAGTACCTGGCCTGGTACGGGCAGGCGGCCATGCAGGTGCGGCACCCGATGCACACGTTCTGGTCGACCAGCACCAGTCCCTCATCGGTGCGGAACGTCGCCCCGACCGGGCAGACGTACATGCACGGCGGGTCTTCGCACATCATGCATGGCCGGGGCATGTGGTAGGTGCCCCCGGCATCGTCGGTCATGGTGAAAACTTCGATCCAGGTCTGCTCTTTCGGCAGCTGGTGCCGCTGCTGGCAGCCCATCGTGCACGCCTTGCACCCATCACAGTCGCGCAGGTCGATAACCATGCACCACGCATGCTTGGGCTTGGCCGAGGTGGTGCTGGTGGTGGCGGCCTTGGCCTCGTCCCGGTAGCTGACCAGCTCGAACGCGCCCGCGCTCAAAGCCGCAGACGCCGCGCCGATCTTCGCCAGCCCCGCGAACAACCTCCGCCGCGACACACCCTGATCTTCATCCGGGGCATCACCCGGAGAGGCGCCATCGTGTGGCCCCTCCGGGAGCGTCGTACGGTTCACCTTGAGCCTTCTTCCTTGCTCTGTCTGCGTTCAAGCGGACCGGTTGGCGGTGGTCAGCCAACGATCAGGTGGCCCTTCATCCAGCCGTACTTCGCCATGGCCCCGCCCATACCGTTGGACCCACCGCCACAGGGGGTCATGCACTGCCAGGTGAAATCACCGGACTGGGTGGCCTTGAAGGTGAACACAACCGTGGTCACGCCATCATGGGTGGCCTTGGGCAGCGGGATGTTGATCCCCAGCGCGGGGATGGTGATCGTGTGCGCGATCTGCGCATTCGACACGCTGGTCACGGCGGCGCCATTGGCGGTCTCAGTCCCGCCCTGCACCGCGTTGTACGGCGAGCCAGCCGGCAGCGCCGTGGGGGCGTCGTCGTACTCCTTGATGGTCACCACCACCGTGTCGCCCTTGGCCGCGTGAAGCACGCTGGGGGCATACGCCGGCCAGTGCTCCTTGCTGGTGTACGTGCCCGCAGGGCCGCTATTGGCGTCGATCTTCCCGACCAGCGACACATGCACCGTCTTCGACGCCGCAGCCGCTGCCGGCTGACTGCTTGACTGAGCCTGTCCCGAACCCGACGAACCACCACACGCCGCGAGAACAAACGCGGCGGCTCCGAGAATGGCACCCTGTGGGATCAGGCTGGTGGCCCGGCGCCGGGCAGTGCCCGAATCACCGCGAATCACTTGAACCACTTCCCTTGTCTAACGACCTGGCCGATCTGGCCTTTACTGGAGCCGGAGCCCTTCGCAGGGCCCCTGCTCCGATCCCAGAGTCGCTGAGCCGCCAGCGCCGCAATAGCGTGATCGCCTCCATGTCCCGCACCGGGTTCCACCCATTTGGCATGGGTAATTTCCGCATCGCCGCGGCGCGAACGAGCGCGTAACCTCGTGGCCATGGAGTCCGAGGTCATCTCCGTTCTGGTCGTGGATGACCACGCCCTGCACCGTGACGGCACCCGCCACATCCTTGAGCAGCATCGGGACCTGGAGGTCGTCGGCGACGCCGACTCCGGGGAGAAGGCGCTCGCCTTGGTCAGGCAGTTGCAGCCAGACGTCGTCCTGATGGACATCCGCCTGCCGGGCATGAACGGCATCGAGGCGACCCGGCGGATTCGCAAAGATCACCCGGGCGTGCGGGTACTCATGGTGACGGCACACGATGATGACGAGTACGTCCGTGGCGCACTTGAGGCCGGGGCGGCGGGCTATCTGAGCAAGACGGCTCCGGGCCGCAAGCTGGTCGAGGCCGTCCGCGCGGTCGCCGCCGGGACGACCGTGCTTGAGCCGGCCATGCTGACGCGCCTGATGGCGGAGCCGGGCGCCACCCGGGCCGCGGCCAACGGTCTCACCGACAGGGAACTCGCGGTCCTGAAGCTGCTCGTGGACGGCCTGCACAACAAGCAGGTCGCCAGGCACCTGGGGATCAGCTTGCGCACGGTCGAGCGGCACTGCGACAACATCTACGACAAGCTCGGAGTGGGTTCACGTACCGAAGCCGTCGTGTGGGCGATCTCCTCCAAACTCGTGAGCCTGAACGATGACAAACGCTGAGCTGGCGTCGCCGCCCCAGGCCATGACCCGGTTGCTGGGCAGGGCCTGGCGGGCGTTCCGCCCCCCGGTCGGTGCCGGCAGATTCTGGATCGTGCAGATTGGCATCCTGTCGATAGCGGTGCTCGACGAGGCTGTCCTCGACGACATGCACAAGCGGCTGCCGTTCGGCGTGCCGGATTCGGCGACAACGGGGCTGCTGCTCATTCCGGTGATCTACGCCGCACTCAATTTTGGCCGCCGCGGCGCGATTGCCACGGCGCTGTGGGCGACCATCCTGGTGGTGCCGAGCTGGCTGTTCATCCATCATCTCAGCGATGGGCATTTCTGGATCGAGACGTGTTACCTGCTGGTCATCAACTCGGTGGCGGTCGTCGTCGGGCAGCGGGTGGAGAACGAGCAGCGGGCCCGCCGCCGGGCTGAAGGCGCGCTGGAGGCAGCCCGCAGCGCGGAGGCACGCTACCGGGGCCTGTTCGAAGAACAGCCCGCCCCCGTGATCATCTGCGACTCCGCTGGCGTGGTCACCGAGGTCAACACCGCCGCGATGCGGCTGTTCGGGCGCACAGGGGCCGGGTCTTCCCTCCGCGACCTGCTGACCGTGGGCGTCGCGGTGGTGCTCACGGATGACCCGCCATGCCTGCATCTTCGTAATCCGGGCGGTGAGGAAGAGCTCTTCATCCCCACCGCGCATGCTCTGACCTCCGACGATGGCAGCCGCCTGGTGCAGATCGTGCTCACCAACGTCACCGAGCAGCATCGCCGGCGCGAGGAACAGCAGGCCTTCGCCGGCCGCCTGCTCGCCGTGCAGGAGGAGCAACGGCGCCGGGTCGCCCACGAACTGCACGACGACCCGCTGCAGAGCCTCATCTTCTTGGCCCGGGAACTTGACGACCTCAGCGACGACCCGGAACTGCCCGCCCGTCTGTCCGGGAAGGTGCTGCGGGACAGCGCCGTCGCAACCGGCGTGACCACCTCGCTGCGCAAGGTCATCCGCGGGCTGCGCCCACCCATACTCGATGATCTCGGAGTGGTTTCCGCACTGCGGCAGCTGGCTGAGGAGTCACGCTCGCGCAGCGGGCTCGCCATTGACCTGAGAATCCACGGCAAGGAAACCCGCCTGTCGCCCGAGCTTGAGCTGACCGCCTACCGGGTGGTCCAGGAGTCGCTGAGCAACGTGATACGGCATGCGCACGCACACCGGGTCTCGATCAGGCTGCGCTTTGGTGAACAGGTCGTGGTAACCGTTACCGACGACGGGTGCGGCATCCAGCCCCCAGCGGAAACCCGGGAGGCCTCGGCCGGCGGCTTCGGCCTGCTGGGCATGCGCGAGCGGGTGAACATGACCGGAGGCACTCTCGACGTGGAGCCACGCCGGCCGCACGGCACCGTCGTGCGCGCCACCCTCCCCCTGCCCGCCGCCGGAAGCTGAGCCGGGCGACTCCGCAACGGCGGAGCCGACGGGCATGTCCGCCTGACCGGAGCACGCGTAGCATCGCCGCATGAACCGCTTGCGGAACCGGGTGGCCCTGGTTACTGGCGCGAGTCGCGGCGGGGGCAAGGGAATCGCGCTCGTGCTGGGTGAAGAGGGCGCGACGGTCTACGTCACCGGCCGCAGCGTGCGCGGGCAGCCGACGACCCTCGGCCGGCCAGGCACCATTGATGACACCGCGGAAGAGGTCACCGCGCGGGGAGGGACCGGCATCGCGATCCGGTGCGACCACACCGATGATGCGCAAGTCCGGGGGGTGTTCAGGCTTTTCTAGGGTCCCTGTAGGTGTTGCGTGATGTTGCGCTGGGGCGACACGCGGCTAGTTCTGCAACTCATCTCCCACCGTGTTGTTCTTGTTACTGATAGTAGTTATGGCTGTCAGGCGAGAGAACGGGGCTGGGGTGCGGGCATTCACGGTGACGATGCCGTCCGGGGAGCGGTACTGGACGGTGCTCGACGGCGAATTGCGTGTCGTTCCGGAGGCGGATGCCTTCTTGCGGCACGTCCGGTTCGGGCGGGACGGCTCGGAGCTGACCACGAAGGCGTATGCGGGCGGGATCGCGCTGTTCTTCCGGTGGTGCGCCCAGACGGGCCGGTCCTGGCACGCGGGCGTGGAGCATCTCGGCCTGTTCATGACGTGGCTGCGGCATGCCGGGCCGGACGGGGGCCCGGGTCAGGTGCTCGCGGGGCCGGGGGCGCCTGCGGTTCGCGGTGCCCGGCGGGTGAATGCGGTGCTGACGGCGGTGCGGGGCATGACGTCGCATGCGGTGTCGGCCGGGCAGGCGCCCGGGCACCTGGTGCCGTTGCTGTATGAGGTCGCTGATGACCGGGATCTTCCCGCCGAGGCCCGCGGGGAGGATGGCCGGATGTCGTTCCGGCTGCGTGCCCGGCACCGGCTGCGGGAGGACGAGCGCCCGGTGGACCGGGCGAGCGATGCTGAGATCGCCGCGCTGCTGGGGGCGTGCCTGTCGGCGCGGGACCGGCTGATCGTGCTGCTGATGGCTCGTGCCGGGCTGCGCCGCGGCGAGATGTGCGGGCTGCGCCGCTGTGATGTGCACCTGATGCCCGACTCGCGGGGGCTGGGCTGCGAGGTTTCCGGTCCGCACCTGCACGTGGTCCGGCGGGCGAACCCGAACGGGGCGTGGGCCAAGTCGCGGCGGCAGCGGGCGGTGCCGCTGGATTTCGTCACGGTGCAGGCGTTCGACGCGTACGAACTGGAACGGCTCGCCGTTCCCGGGGCGGCCTCGTCCGATTTCGTGCTGGTCAGGCTGTTCCGCGAGCCGGCCGGGACCCCGATGCCGCCGGGAGCGGTCAACGACCTGATCACGGCCGCCGTGCGGAGAGCCGGCCTGGCGCGGCAGGTTACCCCGCATCAGATGCGGCACTCGTTCGGGAGCAACGTGGCCGACGCGGGCGGTGCCGCCGACGAGATCGCCGATCTGATGGGTCATCGTTCGCTCAGTTCCACGAAGGTCTACCTGCACCCGGATCCGGCCCGGCTGCGGGACGCGGTCAGGCGGGTGCCCAGCCCGCGCCTGGCCGGAAGGGAAGCATGATGACCGCGGTGCCCCGGCGGGTGCCGGGAGGAGATGACGGGGCTGTCGCCGCCCGGCTGGCGGCGCTGACGGATCAGGCGTTCCTGGCCGGGGCCGGCTGGGATCCCGCTGCCCGGGTGCTGTCGCTGCCGTCGGCGCACCCGCTGCTGGGCTGGCGGGCGTGCCCGTCGCCGGGCTGCGGGAACGCGCTTTACGGACGTGACCGCCAGTGCGGGTCGTGCCGCCGCGGCGGGGCTGCGGCAGACCGCACGCCGCCCGGGGACGCGGACGGGCCGCGGCTGGTCCCCGTCACCCCGGCCGCCGGGCTGTGCCAGGTGGCGGCGTGCGGGCGCGAACGGGGAAGCCGGCGGTACTGCCGCGCTCACTACGAGCGCGCCCGCGACCTCCGGGCCGGGCCGTCCTTCGACGAGGCGGCATGGCAGGCGGCCGAGCCGGCGCTGGAAGGACCCGGGCAGGTCAGCCTGCACGGGCTGAGCCCGCGGGCTGCCGCCGAGATACTGTACGGGCTGCAGCAGCGGACCCGCGGCGGGACCGCGACCGACCCGGGACGGCTGCGGCAGATCGCCTGGGAGCTGCGCCGCACGCGAGCCGCGGGCATCGGCGAGCTCGCAGGCGGGGACCGCACGCAGCACCGGCTCGCCCGCAGCCTGGCCAGGCACGCGGCCCGTGCGTTCCTGGCCCCGGAGACCGAGACGCGCAAGGACGTGTGGGACCTGGCCGCGTTCGGGCTCCTGGGACGGCTCGACTTCACCCCGATCCGGCAGCCGTGGCTGCGGGAAACCGCCAGGCGGTGGGCTGCCGACGACCTGCCGCGCCGACGCGGCAAGATCGCCGCTGCCCCGGTCCGCCACTACCTGACCAGCCTGGCCATGCTGTCTGACAGCCTGCACGGCGCCCGCACCGACCACGGCGGGGACCCTGCCATGCTCGGCCGCGCCGATATCGAGTCGTTCACGCACCGGCTGGCGTTCCTCACGGCCAGCGGGCAGGTCTCCGCCGACGCCCGGACCCGGACCTGCCGGGAGATCCGGCACCTGCTCCGCCAGTTCCGGGCGCTCGGGCTGACCCGGGCCAGCGGCCCGGCCGGCGGGCTGCCCGACGATTTCGCCGTCCGCGACAGCGACATCCCGGTCAAGCCGGACGAACCCGAGGCCGGCCGGGACCTGCCGCCGGAGATCATGCGGCAGCTGTGCGACCGGCTGCCTGCGCTGGAAGAAGTGTCATGCCGCGAGACCCGGGCAGCAGCCGAGCTGATGATCGACACCGGCAGGCGCCCGGACGAGATCTGCGCGCTGCCGTGGGACTGCCTGGAATACGACGAGCCCGGCCACGAGCCCGTACTGGTCTACTTCAACCACAAGTCCGCCCGCCAGGGACGGCGGCTCCCGGTCGCCCAGGCCACCGCCGGCCTCATCGGGCACTTCGGCGCCAGGCACCGTGAATGGGCCGACGGCCTGCCGCCGCTGCTGCGCGCCGACGGCACCGAGTTCGACAAGACCCGCGTCGTTCCTTACGCCTACCGGCACACCTACGCGCAGCGGCACGCCGACGCCGGCGTCCCGGTCGACGTGCTCGCCACCTTGATGGACCATCGCAGTCTCGACACAACCCGCGGCTATTACACCGTCGGCGACCGCCGCCGCCGCGATGCCGTCGACAAGGTTACCGCGCTGCAGTTCGACCGCCACGGGAACCGCATCTGGCGGGACGCGAAGGCGCTGCTGGACTCCGAGCACGCCCGCCGCGCCATCAGCGAGGTCGCCGTGCCCTACGGCACCTGCTCCGAGCCGTCCAACGTGCAGGCCGGCGGGAAAGCATGCCCCTACCGGTTCCGCTGCATCGGCTGCGGCCACTTCCGCACCGTTAGGCGAGCACTTTCATCGTGTCTCGAACAGGGGCGGCACGCGGCTATGCGCCTTGATCTACGTGTTGCGAGTGACTGTGTCTCGCGTCTAGCTTCCGACGGGTGCATCTGATCTTCTTTTCCC
>WNGL01000290.1_pt1 | contig 64429 bp, 63 predicted proteins | sample 5400591 | NCBI WGS metagenome assembly WNGL01 (sample SAMN13153377, study PRJNA577476) | soil metagenome | isolation source: 80 cm soil or saprolite under Garry oak tree replicate 1 | place: USA:California | collected 2016-06-15 | reverse complement strand
CACCCCATCGTGCATTGCTGCTTTTTTCACCGGCCATGCGACCGGTGACTACATGCGGTATTAGCAGCGGTTTCCCGCTGTTATCCCCCGCGATAGGAAAGGTTGCCCACGTGTTACTCACCCGTTCGCCGCTAGGAACCCATCTCCCTTGCGGGAAATGAGCCCTCGCTCGACTTGCATGTGTTATGCGCACCGCCAGCGTTAACCCTGAGCCAGGATCAAACTCTCCGTCAAAAACGGAGGACCCAAGGCCTTCGCCCTGAGTCTTCTCAGACTCTCAGAGTCTTTCCCACTCTTCAGTTGTCAAGGTGCTGACTCCTACCGAGCCGAACAGCCTTCTTACCCTTCCGAAGGGCGCAGGAAACCTGTTCGGTGGAGGAACCTGCGAATGATACCTGCGTTCAAGGCGAGATTGCAAGGCAGCCTGTAAAGGCGGCTAGAACGCCCTCCGCCCGGCCATCGCCTTGGCCAGGGTCAGCTCGTCCGCGTACTCGAGGTCCCCTCCGACCGGCAGCCCGTGGGCCGGGCGGGTGACCGTAGCGCCCAAAGGCTGCAGAGCCCGCTGGAGGTAGAGCGCCGTGGCCTCGCCCTCGATGTCGGCGTCGGTGGCGATGATCACCTCTCTCACCCCCTCCTCCCGCACCCGTTCCAGGAGCTGCGGGACGTGGATCTGCTCCGGTCCCACGCCGTCGATCGGCGAGATCACCCCATGCAAGACGAAGTAGAGCCCGCTGAACTCCGAGGTGCGCTCGATCGCCAGGACGTCGAACGCCGACTCGACCACGCACAGCACCGACGCGTCCCGGCGCGGCGACGCGCAGATCCAGCACAGGCTGCCCTCCGCGATGTTGTAGCAGCGCTCGCAGTAGCCGATTCGGGCTTTCACATCCTCGATCGCCTGGGCCAGCGAATCAGCCCGCACCCGGTCGACACGCAATATATGGAAGGCGAGCCGTTGCGCCGTCTTCGGCCCGATCCCAGGCAGCCGCGACAGCTCCTGGATGAGCCGCTCCAGCGGTTCGGGCAGCTGCGGCATTCAGAAACTAAAGGAGGCCGGGAGGAAGCCCGAGGCCGGCCGTCACCGCCTGCATCTTTTCGGACGCCATCTTCTTCGAGCGCTCCAACGCCTCGTTGACTGCAGCCACCACCAGGTCCGGCAGCATCTCCGGATCGCCGGCCGCGTCGGGATCGATGCGCACCGAGACAAGCTTCTGCGTGCCCGTCGCAACGACCGTCACTGCGCCTCCGCCCGCCGATGCCTCGACGGTTTCGTTCTCCAGCTCCTTCTGAAGCTTCTCCATCCGGCCCTGCATCTGCTGCACCTGGCGCAGCATCTTCAGCGGATCCTTCACTCGGAGACCTCTTTCACCCTCGTCACGCGGCCGTCGAAGCGGCGCACGATCTCGCGCACGAACGGATCATCCTCTGGGCTGGCCGGTCGCTGCGCGGGCTTGGTCGCATCGTTCTCGCGCAGCCGGTAGTCGATCTTCGCGTCGTCGCCCAGCCACGCGCGCACGTGAGGCATCAGGTGCGACGACTGCTCTTGCGCCTTTTTGTGATGGAAGCCGTAGCGGAACCACAGGACGAGCATCGATCCGTCCACCTCGGGCTGCGCATCGAGATAAACAGCGCGCACAGTCCGATTCAATTTCTCCAAAACCTCTGTCCACCCGGCGACAGGGGCAGGGACAGGTTTCTCCTCCCCACTCGGTGGGGAGCTGGCGCGCAGCGCCGGAGGGGCTGGAGAAACGTGCTCAACGGCTGTCGCCACCGCCGGAGCCGACTCCGTCTCCACCGCAAGACGAGCCAATGTCGCCTCGACCAGGAATCGCGGCTCGGCATGCCGCCGTACCTCACCATCCAGATGTAGCAGCGCATCGAGCACGTTCGACAACCTCCGCGCCGTCGCCTGGTCGCGTTTCGACAGCGCGGCCACGAGTCGATCCCGGCATCCCTCCATCAGCCCTCGCACGACCTGCCGCAGCTCCGCCCCCACCGCGTACACGCGGTTGAGCTCGGTCAACGCCTCCGCCGCCCGCCCCGCCAGCACGTCGTCGAGCAGCGAGTCGAGCAAACGCGGATCCGCGATGCCGAGCAGCGACCGCGCCGACTCGAGCGAGATGGGCCCCGACGCCAGAGGCACCAGCTGATCCAGCAACCCCACCGCGTCGCGCATCGATCCCTGCGCGGTGCGCGCGATCAGCTGCATCGCATCCGCGTCGACCCGAACGCTTTCGGTTTTCGCGATGTAGGAAAGTCGCGATGCGATCTGCTCCTCGCTGTGCCGCCGAAACACGAATTGCTGGCAGCGACCGATCACGGTCAGCGGAATCTTCTGTGCGTCGGTCGTGCACAGGACGAACACGATGTGCGCGGGCGGCTCCTCCAGCGTCTTGAGCAGCGCGTTGAACGCCGGCTCCGTGAGCATGTGCGCCTCATCGATGATGTAGACCTTGTACGGCCCGAGCGCCGGCGCGAGGTTCACCTTCTCGCGCAGGTCGCGGATCTCGTCAATGCCGCGATTCGAAGCGGCGTCGATCTCGATCAGGTCCAGTGCGGAACCCGCCGTCATCTCTACGCACGACTGACACTTGTTGCACGGCTCGGCCGAATCGCGAGCGCGACCGGTGCAGTTGAGCGCCTTGGCAAGCAACCGCGCGGCCGACGTCTTACCCGTCCCCCGCGAACCGCTGAACAGGTACGCATGCGCGACGCGACCGGAGACGATCGCACCTTGCAGCGCCCGCGACGCGGCGTCCTGGCCCACCAGGTCCGCAAACGTCTGCGAGCGGTACTTACGGTAAAGGGATTGGTACTCAGGCATCAAGCATCAAAGTGGTCGCGCACCCTCGCATCGATCGAAGACCCCCAGCTCGCACCGCGGTTTGCGGCTCAGGGCAGGGTGGCTGCGGCACCCCCGGGCACTCTCCTTACCGCTGCTTCCTTCCGGATCTGACGGGGTTCGGAGACCCGAGCTGCGCAGGTCCCGACCTTCAACGCCGTTTGCCGCGGCCAGTTCTGAGAACCCAGACCTCAGCGATGGAATTCGGTCCGGCTAAGGCGGATTGCCGGTTCAGGGTACCGCCAGCACCCCACTTAGCGCGACCGGCACCAATGTTACCCGGCCCCAGCCGCCCCGGCCCGCCGCCGCAGCGCAAAGCCCAGGTGAATGTATGTCGCGACCGTCGCGACGGGAATCACCACCTCGGCCGCGTTCAGCAGTCCGTTTGAATCCTGATCAAGCCCGCGAAACAGGCAGACACCACCGACCAGGACGAGGATCAGCGTCGTCGATACCTGTCCGGTCAGCGTGTGGCGCAGCTCGGGCCGGCGGCCGGCTGCAATCAAGGCTCCGCCCGCCAGCGCCGGCAGGAGGTATCGAGCAATCACGACCAACGCGAGCCATAGGGGAAACGTTCCCCCCAACGCCAGGCCGATGACAAGCCCGCCCATAAAGACGCCGTCCACGACGGGATCCAGGGCGCCCCCCAGCTTCGACGGCCCCCCAAATCGTCTGGCGATGGTGCCGTCGGTCAGGTCTGTGACTCCGGCCAGCGCCACCGCCACCGCGATCGGGCCGAAGCTCCTGTGCACCGCATAAACCAGCACCGGCGCGGCCAGGTACGCCCGCGCCAGCGTCACGTGGTTGGGCTCGCCGGGGATGAACGCTCCCACGACCGCCACGACAACGAACCATCCGACAGCCAGCGGCACGCCGGCCCACCAGCCCCAGGCGATGCCGAGCACCACATAGAAAACCCCGGCGATCACGCCGGTCCGGTTCAGCCGCACGGCGACTAGTGTGGCGAGGGAGTCGCCCGCGGTGACGGCGAGGGCGCCGGTGGCCTGTAGGGCGCCTGTCCCGGATATGGATTCGCACCGCACGGATAACGCGGCTCGCCCACCCCCTTCAAGAAGATCTCGCTGTAGCCGCCGCTCGAGGCATACCCGCCGTCGTACGCGCACACCTGCCGAGTCACCACGCCCGCGGGCTGCGCCCACATCGCGGGCCACGGATGGCTGGAGTAGTACTCCTCGACAAACGGCTTCCACACCGATGCGCCCACGTTCTCTCCGAACAGCAGCGCCGTCGGACACTGCCATCCCGACGCGGGGAAGTTGGTGGCGAGATACGCGTATCCGGAGTCGCAAGTTGCGCCGGCGTCGATGTGCATAAGGGATGCGGCGATCGCCAGGTCGGGCGTGAAGCCGATGAAGATCGACCCCGTGTACGCCTCCGTGGTGCCGGACTTCCCTGCCACCGGCTTGTTGCCGAGATCGCCCAGGTACAGCTTCACCGGTCCGCGCAGCAGGTCCGTCATCACGTAGCCCAGCTCGGGGCTGATGACCTGCACCCGACCCGCGCTCGGATCGATAGCCTCGAGCACCTTGCCGCTCGCATCGGTCACGCGCAGGACCGCGTGCGGGCCGACGCGATAACCGCCGTTGTCGAAGGCCGAGTACGCCGCGAGATGCTCGGCCATCGACATCGCGTCCGGTCCCAGCGTCGTGGCCACGCCGTCGGGGGTCTGGATCGGCGCGGTCACCCCGAGGTTGTGGAGGAACGACACCACCCGATCCCCCCCTTCCTGCGAGTAGGTCCACAGCGCGGGAAGGTTGCGCGACTGCGCGAGCGCGGTGCGCAGCGGGATGTACCCCTCGTGCTTTCCATCCCAGTCGCTGAACGCGTGGCCGCCGATGTTGCCGGCCTGGTCGTTGAGCAACGAGGCCGGCGTCACAAGGCCCGCCTGCAGCGCCGCGCCGTACGTGTAGACCTTGAAGGACGAGCCCACCCCCCGCCATCCCAGCGGGTCCATCCCGGTCAGGTTGATCTGACCCCTGACCGCGGCGTTGTTGTAATCCGCGCTGCCGACCATCGCGAGAATCTCTCCATCGGCGGGATTCATCACCAGCATCGCGCCGGTGTTCACGCCGCGCTTCGCGTAAAGATGCACCCCGGACTTGACCCACCTGTCCGCCGTGGCCTGTGTCGTCAGGTCGAGGGTCGTCGTGATGGTCAGGCCACCCTCGTACAGCGCCTGTTCTCCATAGCGCTGCTTGACGTACTGCTCGATGTAATCCACGAAGTGCGCAGTGAGCGCGCTGTGCCCGGCGGGCAGCGCCTTGCGGGCGGCGAGCATCTTCGCCACCAGGTTGCTCGCGTAGATGCTGTTCGCGGCGGGCCGTGACAGATCGCCTACCGTCACCATCCCGTCGAGCACGTCGCGCCACCTGTCCTTGGCCGCCTGCAGCTCGTCCGGCGTGCCGAACGGGTCGTAGTCGCTCGGCGCCTGCGGCAGGCCGGCGAGAAAGCTTGCCTGGGCCCACGTCAGGTCGCTCGCGTGGATCTGGAAATACGTCTCGGCAGCAGCCTCCGCGCCGTAAGCGCCGTTGCCGTAGTTGATCGTGTTGAGGTACAGCTCGAGGATCTGGTGCTTGGTGTATCGCCGCTCCATCTCCTCGGCGAGAAGCAGCTCGCGAAACTTGCGGCTGATCGTCCGCGTCTGAGCTTCCGTCGTGTCGAGCACGTCGTTCTTCACCACCTGCTCGGTGATGGTCGAGCCGCCGAGCGTCCCGGTCCTATGCGTCAGGTCATAGGCGATCGCGATCGCCAGCCGCCGGTAGTCCACGCCGGAGTTGTTGTAGAAGGTCCGGTCCTCGGTGTCGATCGTCGCCCGCTGCAGGTGGACGCTGATCTTGTTCAGGGGAACCACCGTGCGATTCTCGTGATAGAGCGCTTCGATGAGGTTGCCGTTGCGGTCGAGGATGCGTGTCGTCTGGCTGAGGTTGGCGGTCTGGATCGAGTCGATCGACGGCAGGTCGCCGGCGAAGTAATCGACGATGCCAATCGTCGCGCCCGTCCCGATCAGGCTCATCGCCGAGATGACGATCAGCACAACCAGGGAAAGTCGCAGCAGCCGGTGATGCGACTGGCGCTTCTTAGCTCGGCGACCTCGTATACGGGTGCGAGGCCGTCTCTTGTGCGGGGCCAGGCGGGACCTCCAGGACGTTTAGTGCGACGTGGTGGTGACTTCGGTGGCCGGAGTCTACCGCAGCCCCAGCGCCTCCGCACCCTGGTCCGCCAGGCCCATGATCGGGTAGCCGAAGATGACGTAAGCCGCCAGCACGACGCAAAAAGCAGCCGCCCCGAAGGAGGAGAGGCCGGTCACCGCCGGAAGCGCCGCCGCAGATCCGCGCCGGGCCTCCTCCAGCGGGCTCTGTATATAGAGGACGCGTAGGGTCCCGACCGCCGCGGCGATGCTCAGCAACGAACCCAGCAGGCCCAGCCCCAGCAGCACGAAGTTGCCGCCCTGCGCGAGCGCTGCTGCAACCGAAAGCTCGCCGAAGAAACCAGCCATCGGCGGAGCCGAAGGCCCCGAGCAGGAAGAGAGAACCGCCGATCCCCGAGCGGAAGTGCGTCGCCAGGCCGGCCGCCACCCAGCCCAGCTGGCCGACCGCGAGGTAGGCGAGCCGAGGTCGCGGCGAGCGGACGGCCAGCGCGGCGGCGCCGCCGCCGACCATCGCCAGCACCGCTACCACCTGGGCGTAAGGCGCGTACACGTCGGGGATCGGCAGGAGCGCCGACGCAAGCTTGATCGCCACGATCCCCGCGGCGACGGCCGTCATTCCGATGACGAGGCTCGCGCCCAGCGGGGAGGCTCCGAAACCGACCGGAAGGATTGCCATGTGGAACGGCGCCAGGCCGGCCCTCACCGCGAGGCCCGCCAGCAGGAGCAGCACGGGAATGGCCAGCGCCAGGGTCGGCGCCCGGCTCACGAGCACGTCGTGGATCGCGGTCAGGTCCACGTTGCCCGTGCTTGCGTAAACAAAGGCCAGTCCGACCAGGATGAGGGTGCTCGCCACCCCGCCCACCAGGAGCAAGCGGAGACCCAGGTCGGGGCGCCGCAGCGAGACCAGCACGACCCCAGCCGCCGCCGCCACCTCCAGCCCCGCCCACAACCCGAGCATGTCCCCCGCCGACGCCGCGACCATCACTCCGAATGCCGCGACGAGCGGCATCGCGAGGCCGAGGTGGACCGAGTCCTCCGCCGTCCAGTCGGCGGTGGTCAGGACGACGGCCGCAGTCAGCAAGGCCGCGGCCTTGGCGAACAGCGAGAACCGGTCCTGCACCAGCGCTCCGCCGAGGTAGGAGGTGACGGTGGCGCCCGCCCACAGCTCGACGCCAAAGGCGACGAGCACGACGAACACGGTCGCGTGCGGCAGGTAAGCGCGCGAGGCCCGCGGGAACAATCTGAATCGGCCTCCGACCATCAGGATCACGGCAAGACCCACGACGAGGGCCTCGGGCAGCTGGACCAGGTACCTCATTGCGTCGTGGTGGGTGTGGCCGGCACGTACGGCGAGGCCATGTCGGAGATCCCGGCCGCCATCTGGTTCAGCAGGCCCGGATCGAACAGCGGCACGTCGGTGCCAGGGATCTTCGGACCGCCCGGGAACAGCCCCACCCACAGCAACGCTCCTGCGAGCAACCCCAGGAACCACGTCTCGCCGAGCGACGCGTCCGACACCCCCGGCGCATCGGTGTTCGGCGCGCCGAACAGCACCCGCCGAAGCAGGACCGCAAGCGCGATCGCGCTGACCGCGAGCCCGGCCGCGACTGCAAAGGCGCCGATGGGCTGGTTCTTGAAGGCGCCGAAGAAGGTCATCACCTCCGCCGTGTAGGACGAGAGGATCGGAACGCCGAGCAGGGCAAGCGCCGCGATGGTCAGCAGCCACGCCACGTTGGGCATGCGCGGCGCAAGGCCGCTCAAAACCAGAAGGCTGCGCGACTGGGCACGCTCGGCGAGGGTTGCGCAAACGCCGGCGATCAGCGCCGCCGCGAGCCCGCCCGTGAACATGCTCAACACGCTGCCCGCGATGCCCAGCGGAGAGATCGCGGCGAGACCGAGGACGGTGATCCCGCCCGGCACCATCGCCAGGTAGGACGCGGCGTGTCTGACATCGACCGTCCGCAGCGCGGCCAGGCCGGCAAACCCCACCGTCATAGCCGCCAGCGCCGCGAGCAGCGGCGACAGGAGATGTCCGGCGGCGGGTTCCGCTCCGATCAATGTCCGCAGGAGGAGGAACGCGCCGAGTCTCGACGCCGCGCCGGCGATGACGACGGTCACGCCTGGAGGGGACTCCGAAAGGACGTCGCGGATCCAACCGTGAAACGGAAACAGCGGCAGCCGCGTCGCGGCGGCGATGATCATCACGACGCTGATCGCGATCTGGATCCGCGGGCTCAGCGGCGCCTTCAGCAGCACGTCCATGTCAAAGCTCTGGCCGCCCGACGCGGCGTAAAGCGCGAGGACGCCGATGGCCAGCGCTGCGGTGCCCAGTCCCCAGTAGCCGACCAGCCTCCACGCCGCCGCGACCCTTCGCGGCCCGCCCCAGCCGATGATGAGCAGAGCCAGCGGCACCACCGACGCTCCCCAGAAGACCAGGAGCACAAACATGTCGCGCGCGACGATGGCGCCGTTCACCGACGCCTGGGCAAGCAGAAGCAAGCAGAAGTACGAGCGGACGCGTTCGCGCACGCCGAGCGAGCCGAGGACCGACGCGATCCCGATCAGCCCGGACAGCATGAGCATCAGCAGGCCGGGCCCGTCGACGCCGAGGTGATACGTCACCCCGATCCCGGGCAGCCAGGGGATCTTCTCTTCGTACTGCACGGTCGGAAGGAAGTTCTCGAACTGGTTGTAGGCGATGAAGAGCACGGCCATCATGCCGAGGTTGGTGAAGAACGTGATCTGCTTGATCAGCACCTCGTAGCGGCCGCGCGGGTTGGGCATGAACGCGATCGCCGTCGCGACGATCACCGGAATCCAGATGAGCAGGCTCAGCAGGAATGGCGACGTGAAGATGCCGGCGCCCGGCACGGGCGCGGGGCTGGGCGTCGCCTGGACGATCGCCGTCAGCAGGGTCATCGCGCGACCCCCGGCGCGACCAGCGCGAACGCGACCGCGAGAACGACCGCGAGAACGATCAGCAGCGGGAGCGCCGGCGCCCTGGCCGACGCGAGGGCGAGCTGTCCCGACGCGGTCGCGAACCGCCCGAGCGCGCCGTCGCCCTCCGGGATCCAGTCGCCGAGGCGGCGGGCGATGTCGGTGGTGGGCGCGACAAGGAAGCGATCGATCACGGCAAAGATCGCGGTGACACCGCGGCCGAGCCACCCGCCGGCGGCGCCCGACGCACGCAGCGCGCCGTCCTTGCCGCGCACGTACACGAGTGCGGAGGCGGCAAATCCGATGATCGCGGCCCCGGCCCAAACAGCGCCTGCTGTCACTGCCGGAGCAGGATGCTTCTGGCCGTCCAGGAAGTTCAACCAGCCCGTGATCAGCGACGCGATCAGGAAGGCCATGCCCGCCAGCGCAAGCCAGTAAGGCCAGCTGCGCGCACCCGGCGGCACCTCGCGCACGCGGTCCGGTTCAAACGCACGCCGTCTCCGCAGCGGGCCCAGCGCCGTCGCGAGAAAGACGCGGAGCCCAGCCACCGCGATCAGCAGGACGGCCTCGCCCAACGCGATCCCTAGCTTCGAGCGGGAGGTCACGCCAAACGTCAGCGCGCCGGTCGCCGCGAGCCCGAGGACGATGGTCGAGGCGAGCAGCGCGGTCGAGCTGGCACGCATCCGCCGCCACGCATCGCCCATCTCGGCCAGGTCGTCGGTCCGCATCGCGTTTGCGATGGACGACATGGCGAACAATGCCGCGGCGCGAGCCGGCGCCATCGCCAGGACGCATGCGACGCCCGCCACGGCAAAAGTCGTGGAGGGGTTGCGGAAGCCTGAGATGACGACAGCCGCCCCGATCGCCGCCACGGCCGAACCCGCGAGGGCGATGACGCGGCGAGGCTCGTTGCCGATGAGGCCGAGCAGCGGCGCAATCACGGCCGCGACCGCGCATACGGCGAGGAGCGCCTGGAGGGTCTGCTGGTTGGAGGCGACGAAGATCGGCATCACGCGGTAGAGCAGCACGATCGCGAGCACAGACCAGGCCGACTGCGCGATCGCGGATGCGGCCGGCGGCGCCGTGATCGTCGTCTGCGTGATCCACGCCGTGAAGGGCCATAGCGCCAGGCGCCCGGCCACACCGAGAAACAGCAGCGCCGATGCGACGACCAGGGACCGGACGGTCCAACCCGGGTTCGTATGCAGGATCGGCAGCAGCGTGTTGAGGTTCTGCGTGCCGTAGCGCGCATAAAGCCATGCGATTCCACAGAGCAGGCAGAGGTCGGTGAAGAACGGCAGCGCAAGGGCGACGCGCGCGCGACTCGCGGCTGCGTCGAGACCCCAGCGGTGGGCGAGCAGCATGTAGGTCAAGGCGCCGCCGATGGCCCAGAACCCGAACAGCGCGGCGAGGTCGCGGCTCAACAGCACCCCGACGCACGCGAACAGCAGCGCGGTTAGGACGGCGTGAAAACGAGCCGCCCCGGGTTCCGAGCGTCCCATGACCTGGTGCCATCCGATCGCGCCGGCAAAACAGACCTCGATCGCGACCAGGGCCGCGACCGCAACCTTGTCGGCACGAAGGATCAGGTCGATCCCAAAGGTCTGGAAGTTCGTCGGCCCGTTGAAGGCGACCGACATCGTGAAGTAGTGGTAGGCCGCCTCGAATGGCGTGGACCGTTTCGTGAGACCCCACCCGACGAGCAGCGTCAGGAGGAGCGTCAAGACGGTGCCGAACATCGCGGTCGCGGAGGCCGATCGTCGCGTGCGCACGCTCGAGAGAGCGAGCACGAAGGTCGCCATCGGCAGGATGAGAAGGAGCGGAACCGCCCACGGCAGGGTCGACGCCGGGTCGAACATGAAGCCAGACCTGGCGCCTGATGCTGCTCCGGACGCCGCGGCGACAATCTCGCCGACGCGGGCGAAAAGGCTCAGCGCTGGCCCTCCCGACCGGCGATTCCCAGGCCCAACGCGACCAGCGCCGTGGCCGCGATGGCGAGCACGACGGCAAACTCCTGGCCGAACAGTTGCGGGCCGCCGGCGGCACCAAACCGCGCGACCCCGGCAAACGCGACGCCCGCGCCGGCGAACATGAGCGGAACACCGGCCAGCGCGGCGGTCATGTCTCGCCTCCAGGCCGCGGCGAATGCTCCGGCGGCGATCAACCCCGCGGCGACGAAGAAAACGGCGAGGAGACTGATGCTCACCGCGTTCGCTCTCTCACCCGCCAGACCGCGGTCGCCCCCGCAAACGCGACCAGCACCAGCACGGCCAGGGCTTCGGTCGACAGCGCGTCGTGCGCGAAGAAGAGCCGGCCGAGATTGGCGACCCCGAAAGCGCCGCCGTAGAAGGTCGCGTGCGCAAAGTCACCGCGGAACGCCGAGTAGGCCAGGACCGCGAGCAGGGCCGCGGCGCCGATCGCGCCGACCTGCCGCCACAGCGGCCCGACGGCGCTTTCCATCGGCCGGTACAGGGGGCTGGCGACCAGCAGCGCGCACCCGGCGTAGCAGACCAGGGCCACCGCCGCGACAAGACCGGCCGAAAGCGACACGTAAATGCCGGCCAACCCGACCCCGACCAAAGCCATCGATGCGCCGCGCAGGCCGCGGCCCCCCAAAAGCGCCACTCCCAGTGCCCCGGTCAGCGAAACGCCGGAGGACACGTAGAAACCAATCGCGTGGAGGGAGTCCATGGACACTCCGTGTGATGAAAAGAGCGGCTTTACACGCCGGCTTTTTCTGCTATCTGCCCGGCTCGCGCCAAGCATACAGAATGGCGGCTGCGGCAATTAGGACGGCGGCTGCCGCGGCGGCCAGCGCGGGGGTGGTGGGTCGTTGTGAGACGGCGGCGTAGCCGAAAGCACCGAAGAGCCCCAGCCAGGCGACGCCGACCGCCAAAGCAGCGATGCGGACCAAGTCCCACCGCCTGAGCCGGCGCGAAAATACGGCCATGAAGGGAGTATCGCAGGAGGGGCTGATCCGATTCGCCAACACGTTTCGCCAACCGGCGGCACCTGGCTTCGAGATCGTCGAGACGCCCCGCTACCGGATCGTCCTCCAGCCGGACGTTCCACACGCCGGCCCGAACCACGTCACCTGGATCCGCTGCACCGAGGATGAGGCCGACGGCGTGATCGTCGAGGTGCGCTCGCGGATCGCGCCGCGCCATGTTCCGTTCATGTGGACGCTGGACCCCGACACCGAGCCGGCGAATTTTCCGTACTACCTTGCGGCACGTGACGTGCATCCGGACCCACGCCCAACAGCACCGCCTGAAACCTGGAGTTCCGCACGTCTGACGCCAGCGGTGCGTATCGAACCCCATCCAAGCGCACCTCGGAAGCTAGCGGTGCGGAATCGCCCCTCGGCCCTACGCCAGCGACTCGACCCACGCCCGGTGAAGTGAGCCATACCGCCCCGCCCGCCGGCGCAGCTCTCCCGGCTCTCCGTCTTCCACGACCCGCCCCCCGTCGATCACCAACACCCGATCCGCGATCTCGACCGTCGACAGACGGTGCGCGATGATGAACGCCGTCCGCCCTCGCAGCAGCGTACGCAGCGCGCGCTGCACCAAACGTTCGGAGGGCAGGTCGAGCGACGACGTCGCCTCATCGAGGATGAGCACCTGCGGGTCGGCCAGAAAGGCACGCGCAAACGCCACGAGCTGACGCTGGCCCGAAGAGAGCCGCACCCCCCGGCGCCGGACGTCGGTGTCGTATGCGTTGGGCATCGCGGCGATGAACTCGTGCGCGCCGATCGCGCGCGCAGCCGTTTCCATCTCCTCACGCGTCGCGTGCGGCCGGCCGAACAGGATGTTGTCGCCCACCGTCCCGGAGAACAGGAACCTCTCCTGCGTGACCACGACGATCGCGCGGCGCAGGTCCCGCACGGCGATCGACCGCAGGTCGACGCCGTCCAATGTGACCCGGCCTTCGCTCGGGTCATAGAACCGCGCAATCAAGCGGGCGATGGTGGACTTGCCCGCGCCCGTCTCGCCGACCATGGCCACAATCTGGCCCGCGGGCACGCGCAGGTCGATGTCGTGCAGAACCGGCTTGTCGCGATAGGCGAACGTGACATGCTCGAAGGCGATCGCACCCTTGGCGTCAGGCAGAGCGATAAGGTCGACAGGCTCGGGCACGGTCGGTGTCTCCTCGATCACGCCGGCCAGCTTCTCCAGCGCCGCGCCGGCCGCCTGGAACACGTTGTAGAACTGCGACAGCTCCTGCATCGGGTCGAAGAACTGGCGCAGGTACAGCACGAACGCGGTCAGTACACCCAGCGTCAGCTGGCCCTGCACGACCATGTACCCGCCGAACAGCAGGACCGAAGCGGTCGTCAGGCGCCCGAGGAGGTTGATGGCGGGCCCGAAGGTGGAGACGAGCCGGTTCGACCAGATGTTGGCGTCGCGGTAGCGGCCGTTGACGTCCTCGAAGATCTCCTGGTTGCGCGGCTCGCGCCGGAACACGTGCACCGCGCGGATGCCGCCGAGCGATTCGACGTAGTGGACGATGACGAGCACGATCGCGCGTCTCACGGCGCGGTACGACCGCGCGGAGTTGGCGCGGAACCAGTACGTCAGCGCCAGCACGATCGGCATCGCGACCAGCGCCACGAGCCCAAGCCGCCCGTCGAGATGGAGGAGGATCGCGGAGATTGCGACGACCGAGATCAGCGAAGTGATCACCGACGTGAGCCCGGTTGCCAGGAGCTCGTTCAGCGCGTCGATGTCCGAGGTGAGCCTCGAGATGATGCGGCCCGACGTGTAACGCTCGTAAAAGGACAGCGAGAGCTCCTGGACATGCGCGAACAGCGTTCGCCGCAGGTCGAACAGGATGTCTGCGCCGATCCGCCCCGACAGGCGAAGAAACCCGTAGTTGGCGACTGAGTTGACCACGAGGACGGCGAGCAGCACGCCGACGATCTCAACGAGCGCCTGGAGGTTCCCACCGCGCGGGCTGATGCCCTTGTCGATCCCGAGCCCGACGAGATAGGGAATTGAAAGGAATGCGGCCGACCGGATCGTGATCAAGGCCACCGCCAGCGCCAACCGGCCTCGGTAGGGCCGCGCCAGGCTGGCCAGCAGGCTCCGGCTGCGCCGCCGCAGCAGCCCGGCGACGGATGGCGAGAACTCGTCGACCTCCTCCGCGGCGACCCCGCGCCAGCGATCGGTCTGGGTCTGGGCGGCGGCGCTCACGCCAGGGCCTCCTCATATTCCTGCGACAGCAGCGCCCTGTACAGCGGGTTGGAACGCATCAGCTCGGTGTGCGTGCCGGAAGCCGCGACCCGTCCCTCATCGAGCAGGACGACCCGGTCAGCCAGCGCGAGGGTTGAAGGGCGATGCACGACCAGCAACCCGGTCACACCCTCGAGCACCCGCGCGAGCGCCTCTTCGATCACCGCCTCGGTGTGCACGTCGACGGAGGACAGTGGGTCGTCGAGCACCAGCACCGGCGGAGAGCCGAGCACCGCACGCGCCAGAGCGAGCCTCTGCCGCTGCCCGCCGGACAATGTGTAGCCCTGCTCACCCACCCGCGTCTCGAGGCCCCACGGCAGGTCCCAGATGAAACCCGCCTGCGCGACGTCGATGGCGCGCTTGAGCTCCTCATCCGACACGATCGGCCGGCCCATGACCAGGTTCTCGTGGACCGACGCCGAGAACAGGATCGGGTCCTCGAACGCAAAGCCGATGTGCGAGCGCAGCGACCGCAGCGTGATGTCGCGTACGTCTATCCCGTCCAGCAAGACCGCTCCCTCGCTAACGTCGTACAGGCGCGGCGCTAGGTAGGCGAGCGACGTCTTGCCGCCGCCCGTCCGGCCAACCAGTCCCACCGTTTCGTTCGGCTCGACCACCAGGTTCAGCCCGCGGAGGATCCAGTCGTTCGAGTTCGGGTATCGGAACCCGACGTCGCGAAACTCGAGCCGCCCGCGTGAGTGCTCGAGCGGCCGTGCCTGCGGACGGTCCGCGATCTCGGGTCGCGAGTCGAGCACCTCGTTGAGCCGCTGCGACGCCGTCTTGCACTCCTCGCTCATCGAGAGCACCCACCCGAGCGCGTCCATCGGCCAGGTCAGCATGAACACGTAGTTCATGAAGGCGACCAGGCCGCCGATGGTCAGCCTCCCCTCGATCACGTTGAGGCCGCCGAGCAGGAGCACCGCGAGCAGCGAGAGGTTGGGCAGGAAGTTGATCTCGCTCCACAGCTCGGCGCGCGCCTTGATGCCCTGGAGGCTCGTCTTGCGGATGGTGCGCGCCTGCTCCTCGAAGCGCTGCTGCATCAGCGGCATCCGGCCAAAGGCTTTGATGATGCGCACGCCCGTCGCCATCTCCTCGATGACGGTCGTCATGTCGCCGGTGAGGTCTTGGAGCCGCCGCGCGATCACCCTGTACTTGTCCTGGAAGATGTGGCTCGCGATCGCGATCGGGATCATGCAGAGGATCACGACCAGCCCCAGCTGCCAGTCGAGCTGCGCCATCAGCACCAGCACAACGACGAAGGTGACGATGATCTGGATGAACCAGATCAAACCGAAGCTCACGAAGCGGCGCACGGTGCCGATGTCCGCGATCGCGCGCGACAGCAGCTGGCCGGACTGCCAGTTGTCGTGGAACGAAACCTGCAGGCTCTGCAGGTGCGCATAGAGGTCGTTGCGCAGGTCCGTCTCCATGTGCAGCGACGCGACGCCGGAGAAGTAACGGCGCAGCAAGATGAGCGTGAACTCGAGCCCCGCGATCAGCACGAGCAGGCCGGCGAACTGGACCAGGTGCCCGAAGTCGTGGTGCGTGATCGGGCCGTCGATGATGTACTGGATCACCTTGGGAATCGAGGCGGCCGCGGCGAGGCTTCCGAGCTGAGCCAACAGGAAGATGACCATGTATCGGACGTAAGGCCGCAGGTAAGGAAGGTAGCGCCGCAGCGCCAGCAAACCCAAGGGCTCGAAATTTTACGGGGTTGACTTGTTAGCCGGCCAGATCCCTCATCGAGACGATGCCGACGACCTTTCCACCGTCGACGACCGGTAGATGTCGAAAGCCCCTATCCAGCATCGTCCGCAGGGCCGCGTCGCTGTCCTCGTCGGGGCTGACGGTCTTCGGATCGTGCGTCATCCACGACACGATCTCGTGCCGCGCAGCGTCGTGCGCCTGGGAAAGTGCGCGCACCGTGTCGCGTTCCGTGAAGATCCCGAGGAGGCGCTCGCCTTCCATGATCAGAACGGAGCCAACGCGGTGCTGCGCCATCACCGCCACCGCCTCGCCGACCGTGTCCGCCGGCTCGACCGTGTGAAGTCGGGTCGCCATGACGTCCCGGACCTTCGCCACAACGTCATCCTATGCCCGTAAACGGAAAGGCGGCGAGCAATGCTGTGGCGCCAACGGCGACCACCGCGACGCCCACCTCGATGCCCGCGAGCGGCCTGCCCCTGCGCCATGCGATGGCGGACAGGACGAGCATGACCAGGACCCCCGCCGACTTCAGGCTCAGGACCACGCCGTAAGGGGTCGACCAGAGGTCGGTCAGCGCTGTCAGCTGCTCGGTCGCGCGCAGCACTCCTGTCAGCGCCGTGATCCCGAAGGCGATCAGCGCGACGCGGCCGAAACGCTCCACCAGGTCGCGCGCCTCGGCTGAGCCCCAACCGCCCGGCGGGCGCAGGCTCGCCAGGGCGAGGATGCCCCCGGCCCACATTCCCGCTGACAGCACGTGCAGTGCGTCGGCGAACTCCGCCCCCACAGGGAGCGGGAGGAGCGCGGCGTGGCTGGTGAGGGGCAGGATCGCCGCCGCGAACACCGCCGGCACAGCCACGAGCATCTTGCCGCGCAGGCAGAGCACCAGCGCCAGTGCCTCCGCGGCCACCCGCACGCCGGCGATCCATGATGGGATGAACAGCAGCAGGCAGAAGCCGCCCCCCAGAGCGGCGGCGAACGCCATGTGCATCGGAGGATTCGCCCATCCGATGCGCGGGCTGATACGGCCGACACGCCTGACCACGAACGAGCCGATGCCACCGAGCAGTCCTAGGTACTCGAGCCAGTGGAATGCCGCGAGGAGCAGGTCGGGTGTTCCGCTCACGCGGCGGAAGCGATGATCCCTCCGCCGAGGACGCGGCTGCCCGAATACATGACCGCCGCCTGGCCCGGCGCAGCGCCGAGAAACGGTTCATCCAGAGTCAAGCGGCCGTGCTCGTAGACCGCGGGGATGGCGGGCGCGTGGTAGCGAAGGCGGGCCTCGCACGCAACCGGATGCTCTGCCACGCGGTGAGTGAAGGTCACGTCCCGCAGCTCCACCTCGCGCACAGCGAGCTCCTCCCTGCGCCCGACGACGATCCGGTTCGCGCGCGCGTCGATCCGCACCACGTACCACGGCCCGGGCTCGGCGAGGTCGCCGAATCCACTGCGCTGGCCGACCGTGTAGAGCGCTGTGCCCCGATGTGCGCCGAGCTCGCGGCCGCTCGTGTCGACCACGCTCCCGGCGCGAACCGGAAGCCGATCGGACAGGTAGCGTGCCGTTTGGCCGCGCGGCACGAAGCAGATCTCCTGGCTCTCGGCCTTGTTCGCGACTGGAAGTCCGAACTCCCGGGCGTGCTCCCGGACCTCGCTCTTCGCCATGCCGCCAAGCGGAAACATGACGCGGGCCAGCCGGTCCCGATTGAGGTGATAGAGCATGTACGACTGGTCCTTGGCGGGATCGACCGCGGCGTGCAGCTCCGGTCCGTCCGGTCCCTGGACGATGCGGGCGTAGTGCCCGGTCGCCAACCGATCGAAGCCGAGCTCGACCACGCGAGAGAGCATCAGGTCGAAGCGCACGAAGGCGTTGCATCGCACGCAGGGGTTCGGCGTGCGACCTTCGAGGTAGTCGCGATGGAACGGCTCGATGACGCGCTCGCCGAACTCCTTCTCCAGGTTCCAGCAGTAATAAGGAATGCCGAGGAGGGTCGCCACTCGCCGCGCGTCCTCGACGGCGTTGAGCGAGCAGCACCCGCCGTGACGCGCTGCCTCTTCCGAGTCATCCCGCGGCCACTGCTGCAGCGTCACGCCGACGACGTCATGTCCCTGTGCCTGGAGCAGCGCGGCCGCAACCGACGAGTCGACACCGCCCGACATCGCAACAGCGACTCTCATGTCCTTCCCGTCCCCGCTTGGTGGGGAGGGCCAGGGTGGCGGGATTCAATCCTCACTTGCGATTCTCCGTGATGTGTTGCGCCACCAGCTCGGCGTCCTCGCCCACACCGTAGAGGATCGACGACTTGAGCTTGCGCATCCAGTGCACACCCGCGAAGTACAGGCCGGGAACGTCCGAGGCGCCGTCTCGCTGGACGGGAAATCCCATCTCGTCGAAGACAGGCAGCTTCACCCACCTGTAATCCGGACGGTAACCGCTCGTCCAGATGACCGAGCCGATGCCATCTTTCACGACGTCGAGCTCCAAGCGAGTCTTGATGCGCAGGGGCTCGGGCCACCCGAAATCCGGCGCCCGTTGCCCGCTGGCTGCGCAGTACGCCTCTATGTACTGCCACAAGTCGGCGAGCCTCGCGTCGCCGAAGTCGGCGCTTGCCGCGAGGTCGTCCGCAAAGCGGACCTGGTTGCCGTCCGCACCGGCAAAGTGGCCGAGCAGCTCAACTCCCATCAAATGGAGAGTGCGAAGGTGTAGGTCGTGTCCTCCACCGTGGCCCGTGGTCACGATATTTCCGACTAGGCGGCTGGCCATGCTCGGTAGGGTGTCTGGCGTGCGGTCGAGGAAACCCGACTGCGCCGCCCACCACACTATGTCGCGGCCACCGACACGTCGCGGGCCCCATGGGCAACGGCCGCAGGCGATGAATACACTGCGTCCGGCTTCGTGCAGCTCTTCCGCCAGCTGACAACCCGTCTGGCCGCTGCCCACGATCAGCGCCGCGCCGGGTGGAAGCGCAGATGGATTGGAGTAGTCCTCGGCCAGCAGCTGGAACACGCCGGCAGCCAGGTTTTCAGCGCCGGACGGTCGGTGCGCACGCTGATACGCACCGGTCGCGACCACGACACAACGAGCGCGCAGCTTCCTGCTGGGCAAGGTGAGGATGAAATGGCCATCGTCTTTCTCGAGCGACTCGATCCAGATGCGCTCTTCGACCGGCGGCTTGAATGAAGCCGACCAGTCCTCGAAGTAATCGACCAGATCAGCCAGCGACATGAATCCGTCGGGGTCCGGGCCCGCGTACAGCGCCCCGGGAAGCGCGACGCTCCAGTTTGGCGTGACCAGGCAGAAGGAATCCCACCGGCGCGACCGCCAGGTCTCCCCCACGCGCCCCGCCTCGAGGATGACGTGATCGACATTGGCCTGCTTCAAGTACCAGCTGGTCGCAAGCCCGGCCTGCCCCGCCCCGATGATGGCCACGTCAACGCTGGATTCCATCCCGGCGGAAATGGTAGACGGGACCGCTTCCCCTCCCCGCGTGCCGGGGAGGGTAGGGTGGGGGCGCACGATGGAGATCAGTGATGTGCAAGCAGGCCGAATCGGTGAATATCTGCTCGCGGTCTACTCCATGCTGACCTCGGACGGAGCGCTGGTCCCGTTCCAGGTGGACGCGGATGACGACCACCGCGACCTGGTGGTTGCCGTCAAAGGCAAGAGCACTTTTGCTTCGTTGCAAGCTAAGGCTTGCTTCCAGCTCGGCGAATCGGGCTTCGTCCAGTCGAACGCCACCTACTTCGAGAAGACGATCCCTCGCGACCCATCCTGGATCTACGTGATCGTCCTGGTCCTCGACCTGGCCCCGGTGGTGTGGTGGCTGGTCCCGGCACCGGACTTCAACCGCCTGACGTCGCGCGCGGCGGTCGCGAGGTCGAGCTGCACTTTCGAGCGCACCCGGACCGCGAGGATGCATTCACGCCGTTCCGCACTGAGACGAAAGATGTGGGCCCCCGCCTGCTGGAAATCATCAACGCCCTACCGCCCGACACAAAGCCACTCCCAGGCGCCCGCCTGGTGCTGGCGAGGCGGTAGCCGGGGATAAAGCGTCCTCCCCATTCATGGGGAGGTGGCGCGAAGCGCCGGAGGGGCTGCTGGGTTACTCGACCAGGTCGCCTTCCGCCGGTTCGACCTTCACCCCGCGCGATTCGAGATACTCCACCCCCTTGTCCAGCTCCTCGGGTTCGCCCGAGACCTCGAGCAGGACCCAGCCCTGGTCGCGGGTCACGTCGGCGCGGCGGATGTTGGTGACGATCTCGAACTTGCGCCCGACCTGGTAGATCACAGGTTCCTTGACCAGGGAGGGGCCAAAGATCAGCTTGAGCCTACGGCGCGCCATGGCGGCGAGTGTAAGGCTTGGACGAAAGACTGGGAAGGGGGTGTTGGGGGTGGGTCTGGGTTGCCGGCGGCGGCGCCCGGCTGAATACAAAAGGCTGTTAATGGGGCTTGACAACGAACTTTTGTTTGGTACAATTTCAGATATATGGACTACGCCTCCGTCAGCCTCGCCAACCAGGGCCGCGCAAGGGAGCTCGAGGATCGCCTCGGACAGCTCTCAGCTCAGGCGCATGCGTCGATGGCGGGCGTTGCCCTGGCCGCTGCCGAGTTCGATGAGCTCGCCGGCTGGTGCGACGGAGGTATCCGTTCCTTCCCGCATTGGCCGACCATCAACATGGGGTTCGATCCCCAGACCGGAAAAGAGCTGCGCAGGGTCGGACAGGCGCTGAAGTGCCTGCCTCTGATCGCCGCGGCATTCGCCGCCGGCCAGCTGTCATTCGACAAAGTTCGCCAAATCACAATGGTGGCCACGCCAGACACCGATGAGCTCATGTTGGAAATCGGGCGCGGCGCGTCCGGGTCGCAACTGGAGCGCGTCTGCCGCTCGCTGCGCCGCATCAAAGAGGTTGAGTCCCCGGGCCACGACCAGAAGCAGCTTGCCAAGCGAGGCCTGTGGACGCACTTCGACGAGGACGGCATGATGCGGCTCGTGGCCAAGCTGCCGGCTGAGGATGCTGCCGTCGTCATTGCGGCGATCGAGTCCGTCACGGGATCCCGGCCGGTGCCGGATTCGTCGGGTGACGCGGTTCCGGATCCAGCCGAGGATCGGTGGGCGGCGCGCCGCGCCGATGCGCTGGTCGCCATTTCAGAGCACGTGCTCTCGGGCGTGGCCGGTGGCCTCGCCGTTGCCGGTGAGGCGCGGCAGGTCGTGGTCCACGTCGACGTCGGCGTGCTCACCGGTAAGGCGCCGGATGGTCTGTGCCAACTGGAGAACGGCGCGCCCATTTCGGCAGCCGCGGCGCGCCGGATGGGTTGCGACGCGGAGATCATCCCCGTGATCGAGCGGGATGGCCTGCCGATCGACGTCGGCCGCAAGTACCGCAGCGCGCCGCAGCGGCTGCGACGCGCGCTCGAGGTCCGCGACCGGTTCTGCCGGTTCCCCGGATGCGGTGTGCCTGCCCGGCAGACCCACGCGCATCACCTCGATCACTGGGCGGTCGGCGGACCTACCAACCTCGACAACATGATGCTTTTGTGCGGCTTCCATCACCGCAGCTACCACGACGGCGGCTATCGCATCGCAAAAGTCGCGGGCGGCTTTCGCTTCGAGACGGACGACGGACATGTCATCGGTCAGCGGTTGCGTGCCCCGGTCAATCACCAGATGACATTCCATCCCGAAACCGCGCGAGCAGAGTGGGGCGGCGCGCGGATCGACCACGATCACCTGATGTTTGGCCTGACCCAGTACCTCCCAACGCCAGAGGCAAGGGCCGGCCCCCCGAACTAGCCCCCCGCACGGAGATGCCCCTCAGTCACGCCCGAGTAGCCGGATCCCTCGCTATTTGCGATGAGGATTGGCGTGGGATGGGAAGGTCAGGTAGGTCGGAATCAGAGCCAGCAAGTCGGCGTATGAGATCGTGCTGGCCGTGGTCACCCCACTGTAGGTTGGCGTGGTGTTGGGGCTGATCGTGCCAGTCGTGGCAGGCGGAGCCGACTGGACGTTCGGCGGAGCGGCCGGCAGTGGCTGACCGATCGTCGGGTCGCCGCCGGCGGCTTCGATGACTGCCTTCGCGATCGTGCCGGGATCGACCGGAGCGACGATCGGCAGGCGAGTGTCGTAGGCGCCGGTGCGCGCGGGGCCCGCAGACGCACCGAAGAACATGCTGGTACCGAAGGCGAGGTTCGCGATGAGGATGAGCCCTGCGATGTAGCAGATTGCGATGGCCACCAATCGCCACCGCCCGACGGGCGGCCGCAACGCGATCACATTTGCCCCTTTCACGACACAACCTCTAGGCGACTCTCGCCCAACGTGACATTCCGTCGATGCCTGTTTCGATACACCCTTGGAACCCAAACGTGCAGCGCGCTCTTGACCAGCGCCGCGATCTCCCGTCTCCGAGCCTTCAGCACATCGACCATCTCCGGGTCGAACTGCACCCCTGCCTGGGCGATGATCTCGTCCGCGGCGCGCCGAAAGCTGTAGGCCGGACGGTACGGACGGGGTGAGGTCATGGCGTCGAGCGAGTCCGCGATCGCGACGATCCGCGCCGCTCGCGGGACGGCATCGCCGGCCAGTCCGGCCGGATATCCGTTTCCGTCCCAACGCTCGTGGTGGTGCAGCACGATATCGAGCACGATGCGGTCCCACGGCAGACCGCTGACCAGGCGGTGGCCGACGACCGTATGCCGCCGCATCTCGAGCAGCTCTTTGGCGTCGAGAGGACCTGCCTTGCGCAAGATGCTGTCCGGCACTCCGATCTTGCCGATGTCATGCACCATGCAGCCACGCCTGATCGCATCCCGCTCGATGTCGCCGTAGCCGAAACCGGCGGCGAGGGCGTCGGCGTACATCGAAACGCGCATCGAGTGGCCGTGGGTGTACGGGTCACGCGCGTCGATCGTCGCCGCGAGGGTCACGAGAGTGTCGTCGGTGAGCTTCTCGAGGCCGCGTGTGCGCTCCTTCAGCACGGCGGTCATGAGGTTGAAGGAGGTGGCGAGGTGTCCGATCTCGTCCGCCGACTCGACGATCGCCCGATGCTCGAGGTTGCCCGCGGCAACCTCTGAGGTCGCTTTGATCAACTCCTGCATCGGTCTTGTGATCGAGCGCGTAACGATCGCGGCTACGAGCAGCGTCAACGCAAGCGCCGCGAGGCACACAATGAGAAGCACGAGGACGACGAGGCCCTGCGCCCCCACGACCGGGTCTGCGGAGACGATGAGGGCCGCGTAGCCAACCGCTTCAAAGCGCAGTACCCACGGCACGTAGAAGACCGCCGCCTGGTGTCCCGAAGCCGCGACGCGCTTCGAGAGGACGCCGCTTTGACTCATCACCTCAGCGCGCTCTCTGGGGGTCAGAGCTGGAACTGGAAAGTCCAGCCGCGCGGTGGCTCCGAGACCGGTGCCTGCCGCCGTGAACAGGGAGAGTTGCACGTGGGCTCGCTCTTGAACGAGGCCAAAGATCTGGTCAAGAGATTCGCCTACCAAAACGGCGCCGGTCAGGAAACCGCCCGCATCGATGATCGGCCCCACCGTGTAGAGCAGGCGGCCCGAGCCGAGGTCGGCGAGCCCTTCGTAGCGCGTGCCATACGTGTCTGCGCGGCCGCTCAGCACGTCGTCCAGGTGCGGGAATGAGGCTTTGCCGGCGCCGGGCTTGCAGATGCACTGGTCCGGCTGATCGGGATTGGCTTCGAGTTGCAGAAGGGTGTCTCCGTTGGTCTTGATCACGACGACGTCGATTCGTACCGGAAGGTCATTGGCCACGAGAGGAAGCAGCAAACGTCCAAGCGTCGGGCTATCGCCGGTCCTTACCGCTTCGGCGACGCCGTTCGTCGCCGCCAGGAGCCGCAGGTCGGCCAGCTGCCGCTCCTCGATGGAGTTGAAGACTGTGTTGACGTTGTCCTGCTCGCGGACCGCGACGGTGTCCAGCTCCTGCGCCCCCGAGGCCGCGAGCTGCTGGCTGGCCACGGCCGACACCAGGAGTCCCACCAAAAGAGTAAGCCCGACGAACGGAGCCACGACCTTGTGGCCAACGCTGAGACGGCTCCACTGGAACCGCGTCCGATCCACCACCCTGGCCCGCAGTATGGGTGCGCCCGGACCGAATATGGCTCTCTTAAGGCAAATTCCTTAAGCCGGGCTTCATGGTTGCGCTGCGGGCGCTTTAGCCTCCCGCCACCGCCGGCACGATAGAGATCTCGTCCCTCTCGCCCACCTTGGCCTGAAGGCCGGAACCCAGCCTCACGTCCTCGTCGTTCAGGTACACGTTGACGAACTGGCGCAGCTCGCCCTTCTCGTCCAGCAGGCGGTCCCGGAAGCCGGGATAACGTGCGTCGAGCGCATCGATGGCCGAAGCCAGGTCGTTCGCTTCCACAGCCACGGTGACCTGCCCGTCGGACAGGCGGCGCAGAGGTCCGGGAATTCGAAATTGAGCCATGGTCTAGATACTCACCTTTTCCCGAAACGACTTCATCGTCGGTTCTATTTCGACGCGCTTGTGCGAGTGGCCGTTTGCTGACGCGAGCACGTCGGCGGTCTTCAGGCCGTGTCCGGTGACGTACGCCACCACCACCTCGTCACCTTTCCAGCGGCCCGCGCGCGCCAGCTTGGCCAGCACCCCGATCGTCACCCCGCCCGCGGTCTCCGTGAAGATTCCCTCGGTCCGCGCGAGAAGACGGATCGCTTCAACGATCTCCTCCTCGGTGACCGCCTCCACCACTCCACCGGTTTCACGCGCGATGCGATTGACGTAGACACCGTCCGATGGATTGCCGATGGCGATCGACTTGGCGATGGTGTTGGGCTTGACCGGCAGCACCCGGTCCGGGTTGTCGGAATGAAATGCGTTGTAGACCGGCGCGCAGCCAAGCGCCTGCGCTCCGGTGAACGCCGGCACGCGCTCGCCGCGCACCAGCCCGTACTCCATCAGCTCCCGCACCGCCTGTCGGTGGCGCACGAACTGGCACCCGCTGGCGATCGGGATGATGATCTCGTCCGGCAGCTTCCAGCCCAGCTGCTCCGCCGTCTCGAAGGTCAGCGTCTTCGAGCCTTCCGCGTAGAACGGGCGGATGTTGATGTTGCAGAACGCCCATGGCGTCGAGTCGATGAGCTGGCTGCACAACCGGTTCACGTCGTCGTAGTTGCCGCGCACCGCGATGACATTGGGATCGAACACGCTGATGCTTGCCACCTTCGCCGGCTCCAGGTCGACCGGTATGAACACGAAGCACTCGAGACCCGCCCGAGCCGCGTAGGCCGCAACCGCGTTGGCCAGGTTGCCGGTGGATGCGCAGGCGATCGTCTCGAAACCGTGGGCTCGCGCCCAGCTGATCGCAACCGCGACGACCCGGTCCTTGAACGAGTTGGTCGGGTTCATGCTGTCGTTCTTCAGATAGAGGTTGCGCAGCCCAAGCTCGGCGCCGAGACGCTCGGCTTTGACGAGCGGTGTGAAACCCTCGCCCAGCGTCACCACCGCGACCGAGTCCTCGACCGGCAGCAGGTCGCGATACCGCCACATGGAGCTGGGCCCCTGCTCGATGCGTGAGCGGCTGACGATCTTCTTCAACGCGGCCTGGTCGTACACCGCGTCCAGCGGCCCGAAGCACATCTCGCACACGTGCGTCGCCTGGAGCTCGTATTCAGCTCCGCATTCGCGGCATCGCAGGCCGAGGAGCTTGGGCATTGCGGCTCAGTTTAGAGAGCGCGAATCTGGAGCCACCACTCGAACGTCTCGCCAGGCGCAAGCATGGGAGGCGGCGCGGACGGATCCGGCCTGTCATTGCCCCCTGTCGCGGGCTCGATCGCGATCTGCCGGTACCCGCCCAGGTCACCGTTGCACACCCAGATCCCAACGTACGGCGTGAGCGCCGGATCCCAGCGCATCTCGATCCCCACGCCCGACCTCCACCTCAAGGCCACACTGCTTGTCGATCGTCTCGGCAGGAACACCTTTGCGCTGGCTCCGTCGCCTGGGCTGGGCAGGCCGACCCCCATGCCAGGTTCGTACTTGAACAGCGGATGGGCGCACCAGTAAGCGAGGTGCGCCGTGGCTCCAACGTTGCGATAGATGTACGAGATGCGCACCACCTCACCAAGTGAGATCGTCCGGGTGAGCTCCCACGGCACGATTCGCCCGGACGAGCGCATCGCGGCGGACCGCTGATTCGAGTGGAGCACCTCCCACGGCACGCGCCAAGCCTCGCCATGGTCCGGCAGGGTGTCCATTGGCTCGACGTTCGGCACCATCTCGTCCCAGCCCCACGCGCCGCCCTCGACGAACCCTTCCGCTGTAGGCTGGTCCACTCCGATGCCCTGGTCCAGGATCTCCTCGCCGTTGAGGCGAAGGGACGTGATGCGCCCACCCCTCTCCGGCCGGATCGCCATCTCCCACCGGTTGGCAGCCAGCCTCATCGGGCTCTTGCTGATGGCCGGTTGCACCTCCACGACATCACAGGTTCACGCCAGTCCAACTCCGCAGCCCACAATCGTGACCGCACCCTCGCCCAGCGCCTCACCGGAAGCCACGCCCGCGTCGAGCCCCGCGCACGTCTTCGTCATCGTGCTCGAGAACCGCAGCTACGCCCAGGTGATCGGGACGAGCTACATCGCTCAGCTGGCGCAGCAGTACGGCGTGGCGTCGAACTACCACGGCGTGTCCCACCCGAGCCTGCCCAACTACCTCGCCATGACCTCGGGCAGCACCTTCGGGATCACAGACGACGGCTGGCACAACGTGCCCGCCGGTGGGCTCGGCGGCCAGCTCTCCACCGCCGGGATCGAGTGGCGGGCCTACATGGAAGGCATGACGGGCGGCTGCTATCGCAGTCCGTACCCCTACGCGCTGAAGCACAACCCGTTCGCCTATTACGGCGGCAGCTGCCCGTCGCAGGTGGTTTCGTTCAACCAGTTTGCCGGCGACATGTCGGGCGACGTCCCGCGGCTGGTGTGGATCACGCCCGGCCTCTGTCATGACGGACACGATTGCTCCAACTCCGTGGTCAACGGCTGGCTCGCCCAAACCGTGCCGCTCATCCTGAACACCAGCGCCTGGCAGGACAACGGCGTCCTCTTCATCACCTGGGACGAGGGCGAGGACAGCGCCAACTCGGTGCTCACCCTGGTCATCCACCCTGACCCGCTGAATCACCTGAGCCAGAAGGGCTACGACCACTACGCGCTCCTGGCGACGATCGAGGACCAGCTCGGCGTGCCCCGCCTGGGCCAGGCCGCTCAGGTCGGTGCGATGACGGACCTGATGGCCGTCAAGCCGGCGCCGCGTTTACGAAACCGGACGTAGGCCCCGCGGGGCGCGCGCCTTGAGGGGTCCCCGCGAACGCTTGCGTTCGTGGGGTAAAGCGCGCACTTCAAACAGCCCTGAGCGTCTGCTTGGAGTGCGTGATCGAGTCCAGGAACTCGTGGTCAACGCTCACTCCCAGACCCGCGCCCTTCGGAACCTTCAGCCGGCCGTCGTGAAGCACGAACGGCTCGGTGATGTCGAGGTGGTAGTAGCGGTCCGACGCTGACGTATCGCCCGGGAGGGTGAAGTTCGGCATCGCGGCCATGGCCACGTTGCCGGCGCGGCCGATCCCGGTCTCGAGCATCCCGCCCATCCACACCGGCACCCCGCGCGCCTTGCACAGGTCGTGGATCCGGCGAGCCTCCAGGTACCCGCCAACGCGCCCAGGCTTGATGTTGATCACCCGGCACGCGCCCAGCTCGATCGCATCCTCCGCCGCCTGCGCCGAAGTGATCGACTCGTCCAGGCAGATCGGGGTCCTCATGCGCTTGGCCAGCTTGGCATGCGCCAGCACCTGCTCTTCGGGGAGCGGCTGCTCGATGAGGAGTAGGTCGAAGGGATCGAGCTTCGCCAGCTGCGCGGCGTCGGCGAGCGAGTAGGCGGTGTTGGCGTCGACCTGCAACGGGATGTTGCCAAACCGCTCACGGACAGCGCGGACCGGCTCGACGTCCCAGCCCGGCTTTATCTTCAGCTTGATCCGCCGGTAGCCCTGCTCGACGTAGGCGCCGACGGTCTCCAGCAGCTCGGCGATCGACGGGTGGATTCCGACCGACACCCCGCAATCCACCTCGTCGCGCACAGCGCCAAAGAACTGTCCGAACGACTCGCCACGTGCGCGGAGCTCGGCGTCGAGCACCGCCATCTCGATCGCCGCCTTCGCCATGTGGTGCCCGTGCACCGGGCGGAGGATCGGTTCAATGTCCGCAGCGGAGAGGTCGAGCTCGAACAGGGCCGGCAGCAGGTGGTGGATCAGGACCTGCTGCGCCCCGTCCACGTATTCGGGTGAGTAGAGCGGATCCTCGCCCGCCACGCACTCGCCCCAGCCTTCACCGCGGTCGGTGACTGCTTTCAGGAGGAGCACGTCGCGCTCGGTCTGCACTCCGAACGACGTCTCGAACGGCGCGACCAACGACAGGCTGATGCGACGCAGCTCGACTGCTTCGAGCCTCATGCGGACAGGCTATCCAGTCTCTGTACCTCGTCGTCGCCGAGGCTCAGGTCAGCCGCCCCGGCGTTCTCCTCCACCTGAGCGACGCTGGACGCGCCCGGTATCGCGACGACGTTCGGCTTGCTGACGAGCCACGCCAGCGCGACCTGAGCCGCGGTCGCCCGGTGGCGGCCCGCGATGTCGCGCAGCGCCGCGACCAGGGGCTCTTGGCGCGCGCGGCCGTCGGCGCTGAAGTCGCTGCGGAAGCGGCGGAAGTTGCTGGGCGCGCTGGCCTGGTACTTGCCCGACAGCAGGCCCTGCCCAAGCGGGCTGTAAGCGATGACGATTCGGCCGCTCCGCTGCGCCCAGGGCACCAGCTCGCGGTCGGGCTCGCGTGACACGAGGCTGAAGCGGACCTGGTTGGACAGCACCGGGCCGCCGAGCGCGTCCTCGCATGCTTGCCACTGGCGAAGGCTGTGATTGCTCACGCCGACATGGCCCACCAGGCCTTCGTCGATCAACTTCCGAAATCGCGGCATCGTGGCGCCAGGTGGAAACAGCGGGCTGGCCCAGTGCTGCTGGTAGAGGTCGATGTGGTCGACGCCAAGCCGCCGCGCGCTTGCCCTTGCCCGCCACGGGACCATCAGCGGCAGCCACACGGGGAAGATCTTCGTGGCCAGGAGCACCGAGCTGCGCCGGCCGCGGATCGCCTTGCCGACGATGCGCTCCGAGCGGCCCAAACCGTATATCTCCGCCGTGTCGATGAGGTTGATGTCGAGGTCCACCGCCCGGCGCACGATGTCGCCCGCGACGCCGCTCGCATAGCCGCCGCCGTAACCCCACTCGGTCGACCCGAACTGCCACGTCCCAAGCCCGATCACCGAGACCCTTGCCCCGCCGGCCTCGACGTACCTCACGACTCAGCCCGAAGCCGCTCGTACACGAGCTGCGACCACGATTCCATCTCGAGGAAATGAATCCGCATCTCGTCCAGCGTCAGCAGGTCGCCCGCCAGCTTTTTGGTTTCGCGGATCCGGATGTTCGGCGAGTCGCCCTCGACGAGAAAGACGACACCGAGGTGTACCTTCGATACGGGCGACGACTCCTCGTTCAAAAGGCCCAACAGCTTGGCCTCGAAAGTCCCGTCGTAGATGACCTCTTCCGCCCACTCGCGCTTCAAGCCGTCGAGGATCGGGTCTCCGCCCTGCAGGTCGCCCGGGTTGATGTGGCCTCCCACCCCGAGCGAGTACTGCTTGCGCAGCCGCTTCTCCGAGGATGCGCGCAAGCGATGGGTCAGGAGATAGCGATCGCCGTGCCTGAACACGACGTAGGGGATGATCTGCTGGAAGTTGGAGTCGTTCTCCACCTCGGCACGCGGTTTGAAGAAGTGGCTCCCGCGGATGACGCGCTGATGGCGGTCGAGGTCGTCGGTCACGAAACCGTGCCACGCCCCGTCGGGAAAGATGTCCTCCCGCCTCACCACCAGGACCTGCTCTGTCGCGACCGTCATGGCACCATCCGCACCAGGCCACGACCGAACACCACGATGAGCTCGGCGGTGCGATCGATGTCGTCATCGCGCACCGGCAGAAAGTAGATCCACGCCGCCGCCTCGGTGTCCGTGGTGATCATGGTGCGCTGCGAGTCGGCGCTCGGGTTGCCGCACGGGCCGTCGGCATCGGCGACGCAGATCCGGCCGGCGACGTTGATGCGCTCCTTGCCGATGCCTTCGTAGCTCTCGCCTTCGCCGCCCAGACGGATCACCAGCTCCTCACCCTTGACCTTGCCGAGGTCGTAGAGCCCGACCGGCACCTGGAGCTGCACAGACATCGCATTTGCGACGTCCACCAGCGAATTGATACGGGGCAGAGGCTGGCCCTTCTTCATTCGTCTCAGCAGCGCCTCCGAGGACGGGCGGACCCGCGTCGGATCGACCCCGAACCGGCGGTACAGCTCACGCGCCCGGTCGATCGATTCGACCTTGCCGGACCGCGCCGCCTGCGTCGCTCGCTTGACCTCGAGCTCGAAATCTTCGCGAGGCGGCGTCACCTCGAGCTCGTACAGGTCGAGCGCCACGACTTCGAGGTCGATCTCGCTCCGGATCTTCAGCACAGGTATTCGAGGTGGTCGAAGAAGCCCGGATAGGAGATGTCGACGCACTCGGCGCCTTCGATCTCGGTCTTGCCGTCGGCGATCAGGCCCGCGATGGCGAGAGCCATCGCCACGCGATGGTCGCCCACCGAATCCACGCGCGCGCCCTCGAGCCGCCGGGGGCCGTTGATGATCCAGCCGTCGTCGCGCACCTCGATGTCCGCCCCCATCGCGGTCAGGCCCGCCTCCATCGCGGAGAGACGGTCGGACTCCTTGACTCGAAGCTCGCCGGCTCCGGTGATCACGCTCGTTCCGGCGATCTGGGTCGCCGCCACCGCCAGGACCGGGAGCTCGTCCATCATCTGCGCCGCGATGCCACCATCCACGCGCAGCGGATGCAGCTCCCCCGCGGGCTTGATCTCGAGGTCGGCGACAGGCTCATTCGCCACCAAGCGCGGCTTCGCGCGCAGGACCCGGAATCCAACCGAGGCCAGCAGGTCGGCAAATGCTGCCCGCGTCGGGTTGACGCCGACGCCCACAAGGCGCACGTCCGAACTCTCGACAAGCCCGCCCGCGACCAGCCAGAACGCCGCGGCGCTGAAGTCGCCGGGCACGTCGATGTCGAGGGGTTCGAGGCTCTCGGTGCGTCCGACCTCGACCCGCGGTCCGTTCACCGTGACGCCGGCGCCCATGGCGGCGAGCATCACTTCGGTGTGGTCCCGCGTCCGGACGGGCTCGATCACAGCCATGACCCCGTCCGCGTAAAGGCCCGCCAGGAGCAGCGCCGACTTCACCTGCGCGCTGGGCACGGGCGCCTTGTACTCGAACCCTTGCAGCTCGGCACGTCCGCCAACCCGAAGCGGCGGCCATGTCGCATGCGCTCCCATCTCGCGCAGCGGCACCACAACGCGGTCCATCGGGCGGCGCGACAGCGACTCGTCGCCGTTCAGTTCGCTCGCGAAAGCCTGCGCCGCCAGCAGCCCGGCCAGCAGCCGCATCGTGGTCCCCGAGTTGCCGCAGTCCAGCGGAGCGCTCGCCGCGCGCAGCCCGCGCATCCCGACGCCGGAGATGGTCGAGTCCTCGATGTCGACGCCAAGCGCGCGCATGCATCCCGCGGTCGACTTCACGTCGGCGCCCGCCGACAGGCCGCGCACGCGGCTCTCGCCCGATGCGATCGAACCGAAGATCAGCGCGCGGTGAGAGATCGACTTGTCACCGGGAAGCGTGATCGCACCCTCGAGCTTGCGGGCGGGCCGGACGGTCGCGATCACCGGTGCTCCCACCGCTCGCGGACCGCGCGCGCTTCCTCGAACAGCTCGACCAGGCGCGGGTCGTCAGACTCCAGGTGTCGGTAGAGCCGCCCCAGCTCCTTGCTGATCGCGTCGAGCATCTCGAGCAAGTTCTCGCGGTTCGTGCGCGTCACGCCCGCGTACAGGTCCGGGTCACCGGCCGCGAGCCGGCTCATGTCGCGAAAGCCGCCGGCCGCCAGCTTCGACGCCTCGGGCCAATCCGTGCGTCGTGACAGGGCCAGCACGTATCCGACCGAGAGCAAAAACGCGGCGTGGCTCACCCCCGCGACCAGCTTGTCGTGCGTCGTCGCGTCCATCAGAACCGGTTTCGCGCCGACCGCCTCGACGAGGGCGGTGATGTCCGGCTCGTCCCGGGTCAGCACCCACGGCGCTCCTTCGAAAATCGATGGATCGGCCGCGTCGATGCCGGAGACCTCCTTCCCGCACATCGGATGCCCGCCCACCAGGTCGATGCCTTCGGCGGCGGCCCATTCCATCACGGTCGCCTTGGTGCTTGCCATGTCCGTGACAGGCTTGCCTTCCCCGACCGCGCCGAGCTTGGCGAAGATCGCGCGCAGCGCACTGATCGGGGCGGCGATCACGATCAGGTCCGCCATCGTCACCACGCTGAGGTCGGTGTTGGCGGTGGAGACGATCTCACAGTCCAGCGCTTTGCGCACGGCGAGTGGGTTGGCATCGCTGCCCACGATCACGGTGTCAGGGCGGGCCTGTTTCAATGCGAGCGCGAACGACGAGCCCATGAGTCCCAGTCCCACGACCGCGACCGTTGACACAGCGAGCTAAGCCAGCTGTTTTTGCATCGCGCCGAGCAGGCGCCGCACGTCGGCCATCAGGCGGTCGAAGGCTGCGAAGTCGAGCGACTGCGCACCGTCGGACAGGGCCTGGTTCGGAGTCGGGTGGACCTCGATGATCAGTCCGTTCGCGCCGGCTGCGACGGCCGCCAGCGACATCGGCCCGACGAGCGACCACTTGCCGGTCGCCTGCGAGGGGTCGACGATCACCGGCAGGTGAGACAGCTCGCGCACCAGCGGCACGGCGTTCAGGTCGAGCGTGAATCGGGTCGCGGTCTCGAAGGTGCGGATGCCCCGCTCGCACAGGATCACGTCGCGGTTCCCCTGCGACAGGATGTACTCGGCGGCGAGCAGCCACTCCTCGATGGTCGAGGACATGCCGCGCTTCAGCAGCACCGGCTTGCCCGAGCGCCCCGCCTCCTGGAGCAGCGCGTAGTTCTGCATGTTGCGGGTGCCGAGCTGCAGGATGTCCGCGTACTTCGCCACGAGCCCGACGTCGCCAGGGGAAACCACCTCGGTGATCACCTTCAGTCCCGTTTCGTCACGGGCCAGGGCCATCATCTTCAGCGCCGATTCGCCCAGTCCCTGGAACGAGTAAGGCGACGTGCGGGGCTTGAAAGCACCGCCGCGAAGGACCCGCGCGCCCTGGGCCGCGACGTGCCGCGCGGTCTCGAGCAGCATCTCCTCACCCTCGACTGAGCATGGTCCGGCCATGACCACCACCTCGTGGTTGCCGATCTTCACCCCACCCACGTCGATCACCGTGTCCGCCTTCCGGAACTCGCGGCTCGCGAGCTTGAAGGGCTTGGTGATGGGGACGATCTCCTGGATTCCGCCGAGGTGCGAGAACGCGTCCCTGTACGCGTAGGCGTTGCCGCCGATCACGCCGATGACCGTCCGCTCCTCGCCGCGCGAGAGCTCGGTCTTCAGTCCTATCTCCTCGACGCGGTCGACGACCGCCTCGATCTCCGCCTGCGTCGCCTGGTGCGACATGACGATGATCACTGCTTCAGGAGGCCTCCTGAGCTCTTCGAGTATTCGAGGTCCGCTTTGATGGCTTCAGCGCCTCGCAGATAGGCGAAGCGCATCGCCGACTGCGGCCGCGGTGTGTTGTACATGAGCAGCACGCGCACGCACATCGGCACACCGCGCGGATTTGGCTGCTGCACCTGCATGTCATGTCCGCACAGCATGGGCACGCCAAGCCACCCGAGGCGCCGGGCGGCGTGCGCCGGGAACTCCGCGTTCAGATCCGGCGTGGTCGTGAAGAAGGCGGACGCGATCTCGGTCGGATCCAGGTCGTTGAGGCCGACGAGCTCCTCCAGGAGCTCCTCGGTGGCCTCCATGATCGCCTCCGCCGTGTTGGCGCTTGCGGTGGTCGCGCCGCGGATTCCTCTTACCGGCAAGCTTTCAGCAGCTCCCTGACGAGAGCGACGCCGTCGCCACCGCGCTCGATCTCGTCCACGATCGCGCTGCCGACCACCGCCGCATCGAGCTTTCCCCGAAGCGTCTTCATGTGCTCCTGGCGAGAGATGCCAAAGCCGGCCGCCACAGGAAGCTGCGTGTGCTTCCTCACCTCGGCGAACAGGTCGGACATCCCTTCCGGCAGCTCCTTGCGCACCCCCGTGATGCCGGTCACTGTCACGCAGTAGACGAACCCGGTCGAGTGCGAGCAGATCAAGGCGATCCGGTCGGGTGGCGTCGTCGGGGCGACCATGAAGACCGTGTCGAGGGACGCCGCTCGAAGCCAGCCGGCGACCGGCTCGGCCTCCTCGATCGGCAGGTCGGGAATGATCACGCCCGCGACTCCGGCCTGCGCGGAGGCAGCCGCGAACTTGCGCGGGTCGTGCTGCAGGACCGGGTTGATGTAGGTCATCAGCACCACCGGCACGCCCTCCCCGGCGACGGCCTTCGCGACCTCGAGCGCGCCTTCGACCGTCATGCCGTTCGCGAGGGCGGCCTGCCCGGCGCGTTGGATCACCGGGCCGTCGGCCAGTGGGTCGGAGTGCGGGATGCCGATCTCCAGGGCCGCGATCCCCGATCCGGCGAGCCTCTTCCCCACCTCGATCGACCTTTTCCTGTTCGGATGGCCGGCCATCATGTAGGCGACCAGCTTCAGGTCGCCTTTGGCTCGCAGCGCGTCTTGGAGGCGCGTCCGTTCAGCCACCATCAACGGAATCCATGTCCTTGTCGCCGCGTCCGGAGAGACAGACGAGAATGCGACCCCCAGGTCCCAGCTCTTTCGCGATGACGCCCGCCTGGTGGATCGCGTGCGAGGGTTCCAGCGCGGGCATGATGCCCTCGAGCCGTGTGCAGAGCTTGAACGCTGCCAGCGCCTCCTGGTCGGTTACCCCGACGTACTCGACGCGCTCTATGTCGCGCAGGAACGCGTGCTCCGGCCCGACCCCTGGATAGTCGAGCCCCGCGGAGATCGAATGCGTCGGCAGGATCTGTCCATCCCCGTCCTGCAGGACGTAGGAGTACGCACCGTGGAGCACGCCAGGCCGTCCACTGACTAGCGACGCCGCATGCTGCCCGGTGCGGATCCCCTTGCCGGCCGCTTCGACGCCGACCAGCGCCACGTCCCTGTCGTCGATGAACGCCGTGAAGATGCCGATCGCATTGGAGCCGCCGCCGACGCACGCCACCACCACGTCGGGCAGCTTGCCGTCCAGCGACAGGTACTGCTCGCGCGCCTCGTCGCCGATCACGCGCTGCAGGTCACGAACCATCTCCGGGTACGGGTGCGGCCCCACCACCGACCCGATGATGTAGTGGGTCGTACGTACGTTGGTCACCCAATCGCGGATTGCCTCGGTGGTTGCATCCTTGAGCGTCTTCGACCCGCTCTTGACCTCGACGACCTCGGCGCCGAGAAGCTTCATTCGGCGCACGTTCATGGACTGGCGCCGCATGTCCTCGGTGCCCATGTAAACGGTGCAGTCGAGACCGAAGCGCGCGCAAACCGTCGCCGTCGCGACCCCGTGCTGGCCCGCGCCGGTCTCGGCGATGATCCGCTTCTTGCCCATGCGCAGGGCGAGCAGCGCCTGGCCGACCGCGTTGTTGAGCTTGTGCGCGCCCGTGTGGCAGAGGTCCTCGCGCTTGAAGTGGATGTGCGTGCCGCCGAACTGCTCGCTCAGCCTGGTCGCGGCGTAAATGGGCGTCGGCCGGCCGATGAAGGCGCGGCGGTGCCCCGCCAGCTCGAGCTGGAACTGCGGGTCGGCCTTGGCCTCGTGCCACATGTCCTCGAGCTCGTGCAGCGCGCTCATCAGCGTCTCCGGCACGTACTGCCCGCCGAACGCCCCGAACCGCCCGTCGACCGGGTGGGTGAGCGCCGCGCGCGACATCAGGCGAGGACCTCCGCCAGCCGCACGGCGCGGATGAACACGCGAACCTTCTCGGGGTCCTTCACCCGCACGCGAGCTTCTACGCCGCTCGACACGTCGACGCCATAGGGCTTGAACCCGCTCACGACCTTGCCCACGTTACCCGGTTCCAGACCGCCCGCGATGAACACCTGGCGCGCTGCGAGCAGGGGGCGCGCCAGCTCCCAGTCCCAGGTGCGGCCGGTCCCCCCGCGCTGGTCGGCCGACCAGGAGTCGAGCATGATCGGATCAGGCCAGTCTTCTGCATGGGGCATCACGCCGTCCCTCACCTTCAGCACCTTCATGACCGGCCGTCCGGCCTCGAACCCCGCAGGCTCGGAGCCGTGCAGCTGCAGCAGGTCCAGGTCGACGTATTCGGCGATCTGGCGTACTTCCTCGGCGGGCTGGTCGATGAACACGCCCACGACCTTGGGCCGGACCGACAGCTCGTCCAGGATCACCAGCGCCTCCTCGGGCGAGACGCGGCGGTCGGAGCTGCAGAAATGAAAGCCGATCAGGTCGGCGCCGGCCTCGACCGCGGCGTTCGCGCCTGCCAGGTCGCAGATGCCGCAGATCTTGATTCGAATCAAGAGCTCAGCTCCCTGATCTGCGCGGCCGGGTCGGCCGACCGCATCAGCAGCTCGCCGACGAGGATGGCGTCGGCGCCCGCCTCGCGCATGCGGCGCGCGTCCGCCGCGGAGTGGATCCCACTCTCGGCCACCAGCCGGACCTCGCGCGGCACGAGCTTGCGCAGCCGCTCCGTCAAGGCGAGGTCGACGTTGAACGTGCGCAGGTCGCGGTGGTTCACGCCTATCGCGAGCGCACCGGCGTCGAGCGCCGCGGCGGTCTCCGCCTCGTCGTGTACCTCGACCAGCGCCGCAATGCCCCGGCTCTTGGTCAGCGCCACGAGGTCCTTGAGCTGCGCGGCCTCCAGCGCGGCCACGATGAGGAGGACCGCGTCCGCTCCGCTCGCGCGGGCCTCGGCCACCTCAAAGGGGTCGGTGACGAAATCCTTGCGCAGGATCGGAAGCTGCGTCGCCGCCCGAACCGCGCGGACGTGGTCGATCCGGCCGCCGAAGCCCGCCATGTGGGTCAGCACGGAGATCGCGGCGGCCCCGCCCTCGGCGTAAGCGTGCGCGATGTCCGCCGGGCGGTAGTCGTCAGCGAGGACGCCCATCGTGGGAGTGCGCTGCTTCATCTCGGCGATCACGGCGAGTCCCGGTTTGCGCAGCGCGCCGATGAAGTCCTTCGGCGTGTACGCGGCGACGGCGAGCTCGAACTGGTCCGAGCCCAACAGGTAGCGCCTGCGCTGCAAGTCCTGTCTTGCCTCGAGGACGAGGCGGCCCAAGAGATCCTCCTCGGTCACTCCTGGGAGATTGTGGCCCACCGCTGCAAAACCTCGCCGGCGCGCCCGGAGTCGATCGCCTCCGCGGCCAGGCCGAGCCCCTCCTTCCAGTCCCTCGCCAGCCCCGCGGCGCGCAGCGCAGCTGCGACGTTGAGGAGCACGACGTCGCGCCTCGGCCCTTTCGCGCCGGCTAGGACCTCGCGCGCAAGCCGGGCGTTGTCCTCGGGCCCGCCGCCCCGCATCGACTCGACGGGCGCCCGCGCCAGGCCGAGCTCCGCGGGGTCGAGCTCGTACTCCTTTCGCTGCCCGTCGATCTCGATCACGAATGAGTGCGAGGCGACCGACAGCTCGTCCATGCCGTCCGCCGCGTGAAAGACGATCGCCCGCTCGACGCCGAGGCGGATCAGTACCTCCGCCATCTTGCCCGCGAGCGCGCCGTCCGCGACGCCGAGCGCCTGGTACTTTGCGCCTGCGGGGTTGCACAGCGGGCCGAGGATGTTGAAGACCGTGCGCAGCCCGAGGTCCTTGCGCGTCACCGCGGCGAAGCGAAACGACGGGTGGAAGATCGGCGCGAAGAGGAAACCGATCCCCGCCTCGTCGACGCAGCGTGCGACGCCTTCAGGCGCGAGGTCGATCTTCACGCCCAGCTTCTCGAGCACGTCAGCCGAGCCGCAAAGCGACGAGGCGGCGCGATTCCCGTGCTTGGCGACCCGCGCGCCGCACGCAGCCGAGACGATGGCGGCCAGCGTCGAGATGTTGAAGGTCGCCAGGCCATCGCCTCCCGTCCCGCAGGTGTCGAGCAGCGCGCCGTCGACCTGAATCGGCGTCGCCATGGCGCGGGCCGATCGCGCGAAGCCGGTGAGCTCGTCGGTGGTCTCGCCCTTCATTCGCAGCGCGACGACAAACCCGGCGATCTGCGATGGGGTGGCGTCGCCGCGCATGATGACCTCGAAGGCGGCGGCAGCCTCTTCCTCGGTTAGGTTCTGGCGCTTGACGAGCTTGGCGATCGACTCGATCACGCCGCGATCTTCGCTGCCCGGCGCACGAAGTTGCCGAGGATCTTCTTGCCTTCCTTGGTCAGCACCGACTCGGGATGAAACTGCACCCCATAGGTCGGATGCTTCACATGACGTAGCCCCATCACAGTGCCGTCCTGGGTCCAGGCCGTGATCAGAAGGTCGGCCGGTACCGATGAGCGCTCGACGATAAGCGAGTGATAGCGCGTGGCCTCGAAAGGATCGTTGACGCCCGCGAGCACGCCCGAGTTGTCGTGGCGGATCCACGAGGTCTTGCCGTGGGCGGGCTCGTTGCGGATCACCCGTCCGCCGAAGGCCTCGCCGAGGCACTGGTGGCCGAGGCACACGCCGAGAATCGCGACCTTTCCGCTCAGCATCCGAATCGCTTCGGTCGACACTCCCGCATCCTCGGGACGCCCCGGCCCCGGTGAGATGACGAGGCCGTCGAATTGCGCCAGCTCGTCGACGGTCACGCCGTCGTTGCGAAAGACCTTCGGCTCCGCGCCGAGCTCGGCCATGTACTGCACCAGGTTGTAGGTGAACGAGTCGTAGTTGTCGATCATGGCGAGGTTCACTACATCGCCTCCGCCATCTCGATCGCCTTGAACATTGCGCCCGCCTTCTCGAGCGTCTCCTCGTACTCGCGTTCGGGCCTCGAGTCCGCCACCACGCCCGCGCCCGCCTGCACGTAGGCGATGCCGTCGGCGAGCACCACCGTCCGCAGCGTGATCGCCATGTCGAGGTTCCCGCCGAAGCTCACGTATCCGGCCGAGCCCGCATAGACGCCGCGCTGGTCCGGCTCGAGGTCGGCGATGACCTCCATGGCGCGAATCTTAGGCGCGCCGGAGACAGTGCCGGCCGGGAACGCGGCCTGCAGCGCGTCGAGCGAGGTCTTGCCTTCGCGCAGCTGTCCGCTGACCGTCGATGAGATGTGCATGACGTGCGAGTAGCGCTCCACCTCCATGAGCCGATCCACAGTTACCGTCCCGGGTTTCGCCACGCGGCCGACATCATTGCGACCGAGGTCGACCAGCATCACGTGCTCTGCGCGCTCCTTCAGGTCGTTGAGCAGCTCCTTCTCCAGCCGCGAGTCTTCGGCGGGATCCGCGCCGCGGCGGCGGGTCCCGGCGAGCGGCCGTGTCTCCACCCGCCGCCCTTCGACCTGCACCAGCTTCTCTGGCGAAGTGCCGACCACGTGGCGGTCGCCGCCCAGCGCGAGGAAGAACATGTAGGGCGAGGGGTTGATCGCGCGAAGGCAGCGATACACGTCGAACGGCGTCGCGGCGAGTGGCTTGTGAAAGCGCTGCGAGACCACGATCTGAAACGCGTCGCCGCCCATGATGTGCTCCCGCGCGGCGTCAACCATGGCGTGGAACTGGCCCTGGGTCACGTTGGACTGCCAATTCACCCCATCAGCCCCGTGGGATTGCGCCGGCACCTGGTCAGCGACGAGTCTCTGCTCCATCGCGTCGATGCGGGCGACGGCGTCGCCGTAGTCCTCGCGGTCCGGCCGGTGGATGGTCAGCAGCTGGAGCCGGCGCGTGACATGGTCGAAGACCGCGAGGTCCTCCGCGCGCACGAAGGAGCTTTCGGGCATCGGCGGCGCTGCGCCTTTCGCGAGCGGCAGTCGCTCGAAGTGACGTGCAGTCTCGTAGCCGAGGTAGCCGACCGCCCCGCCGTGAAAACGCGGGACGCCCTTGACCGGTGCGGTCTGCTCACCGGCCACCGAGGCGAGGGCAGCCAGCGGATTGCCGGTCCCGAGCTCGAGCGGTCGCGCCTGGACGCCGATGAACGAATAGCGAGCGAGCCGCTCACCGCCCTCGACGCTCTCCAGCAGGAACCCGGGCTCGCCCGGCGGGCACAGGAGGGTGTAAGCGCGGACAGGGGTGAGCATGTCGGCCAGGATCTCGCGGTAAACCGGGACCAGGGCGAACTCCTGACTCAGGGCCCGCGCGTGCTCTCGGCTGGGAGTGCATCCTCTCATCTCATCTTGTCCCTTCTAATCCGCTCCACTCTCTTCGGCGGAGCCGGAGGCAAAACCTTATCAGAAATTATTTCCTCGCTTTCATCTCCCTCTTCACGTCCCGCGCGTGCGCCATCGACTCGGCCGAGTCGACGTCCGCCACCGTGTGCCACGTCGCGGCGTGCTTCTTCCAGCCCTTCGGCTTGACGTCGAACTTCTTGGCCAGGACCGCGACCAGGATCCGTACCTTCATCTCGCCGAACCCCGGCAGCTTCTTGATCCGGGCCGCGAGGTCGTCGCCGTCCCGAGCGTCGCGCCAGACCGAGCCCGCGTCTCCGCCGTAGTCCTCCACAATCGCCGCGCACATCGCCTGGATGCGCCTCGCCATGGAGCCTGGAAAGCGATGCAGGGCGGGGCGCTCGCGAAAGATCTTGTCCAGCCGCTCCGGATTCATCCGCGCGATCTTGCCGGCGTCGAGGTGGCCGAGCCGCCGCTTGAGCTCGTACGGCCCCCCGAAAGCCTTCTCCATCTTGACCTGCTGGTCGAGCACCATCCCGATGAGCAGCGCGAGAGGGTCGGTCTCGAGGAGCTGGTTGGCGGCGGGGTCCTGCGTCCAGACGATGGGCATGCTCGCGTAGCCTAAGCCGTTATTCAGAGCTATGGGGGAGGGCTACCGACCCGGTTCACGGGATGATTTCGACCGGCTCTATCGTTCCGCGTACCCGCGCGTCTACCGAACTCTGACCGCCATCCTCGGCGATCCGGAGGAGGCTGAAGACTGCGCCCAGGACGCCTTCGTTCAGGCATTCCGGGCCTGGAGGCGCTGGCGTCCTGACGCGCCGGCCGAAGCGTGGGTCCATCGCATAGCGGTCAATCGCGCCATTTCCTACCGGCGCCGGGCCAAGCTGCGAACCGTGGCCGAGATCCTTCGCCGGCTCGGCCGTCCCGCGACGTCCACCGACCCGGCCGAGGCGGCGACGCGGCCGGACCTCCTGACAGCTCTTCGAAACCTGCCCCCAAAGCTTGCCGTGGCGATCGTGCTGCGCCACTACCACGGTTACAACAACCGCGAGATCGCGGCGGCGATTGGCGTCTCCGAGCGCACGATCGGCACCCGGCTGCGCCAGGCGGGCGAACGCCTTCGCGCTGAGCTCGACTCGCCCTTCTCACTTACTTCGCGTACGGCGTTTTCTTCAGACAGCAGTGAGACCTATGCCGAAGACTGAAGACAACCCGCTCGGACCGCTTTTCGAGGAGCGCCTGCGCGCGGAGCTGGACGGGGTCAATCCGCGCTTCTCATCGCCTCGCTACCTCTTGCCCAACCGCGTCGGCACCCGGCGCTTTGCACCGGCCGCCCTGGCGATCGGTCTCGCGGGCATCGTCGGCCTGACCGCATATGCCGCCACCGGAAGCACCAACCCCGCGGTCTGGACGGAGCGTGCGAAATCGGTCATCCAGGCGGCACCGCCAAGCTCCGAGTCGACACCCAGCCCGGCCAAGCCGCAAGCAGTGCCACCGGCGGCACCCGCTCACCAGTCGCCCGCCGAGCCCTCGGAGCGCCCGGAACCCACGGAGCAGCCGGAGCCGTCCAGCAGCCCCGAGCCGCGCGAATCGCCGGAACCGTCCCAATCCCCCGAGCCCTCCAGCGACCACTCGGGTGCAGGCAGCTCAGGCGAATCGGTCAAGCCCTCACCCACTCCCGCGGACCACTGAACCGTTGGCTTCCGACTTGGTCCGGGCGGGGCGTTTGTACAGGCATGAAAAGACCAGTCGTACTCATCGTCGGCGCAGCAGCCGGGGCCCTGCTGGTCGCCGCCGTCGGCGCTTCAGCGCATAGCGGTTTGTCGCTGTCCAGGATGATCGGCACGCACTCGTCGGTTTTCGGCGACGAGGCGACGGGCGCGCGTGTAGAGCCGTCCGAGAGTCCAGAACCGACCGAGACGCCGGAGGCTCAGCCAACAGCGGAGCCGGCAGAGGTTCCTGAGCCGGCCGACAACGACGCTGACAACGAAGATAACAACGACAACGAAGACAACAACGACAACGAAGATGCAGCGGCCGCCACGGGCTCAGGTGAGCACGACGGCGGAGGCGACCACGGCGGGGACAGTGGCGGAGGCCACGACGACTAACCCGATCAAGTGAGGAAAGGGCCGGATCTCTGTCCGGCCCTTTTTCTTTTGTCGCCGGGCGTTCTAAATGCATGGGGAAACCTTTGAATCTCATGCTGGGTGCGCTCGCGACCACCCTGGTTGCGGTCGGCGTGGCCGCCCAGACCGGCACGATCCAGCTGCCAGCTCTGAGAAGCAGCCACGGGTCCGGCGGAGTTCAGGCGCAGCAGGCGACCACGGCTAAGCCGCCCAGCGCAGCCCCGGTCCACGGTTATGCCGCGCGATGACGCGATCGGGTGGGATGAACCTCACACCTTCGCCCGCTTTTACCACTTGCCATCCGCCCTCATGCACGAGGCGATGGTGGTAGTAGCAAAGAGGAAGCAGGTTGCACAGGTTGCTCGGCCCGCCGTGAGACCAGAACTCGATGTGGTGCGGACTGGTCCAGTTGATCGGCCTGTCGCAGCCCGGTCCCGAACACGTGCGGTGCCTTGCTTTCAGGGCTCGCCATTGCGCCGGAGACGCCGATCGCGTCGCCCGCCCCACGTCAACCACAACCGAATCGGCTTTCAGGACTCGGCAGAGGGTCCCGTCGCACGCCAGCCGCTGCACCGTCTTGCTCGAGACCGGCATCCCGGTCTGCAGCTCTGATGCCGCCGCGCCGAGCTCGCCCTTCAGGCCCTCGAGCGTGGTCGTCACTGAGATGTGCGGCCGCGCCCCGTTGCGCCGGGCCAGCGTGCCGCTTCCATCGCGTGGTAGACGATCTCGGTCAGGGCGTCGGCCCGGCGCTGCTTGGAGGTCCGGCCGTCGTCTTGACCAAGTCGCTTGGCCAGCGCGTCGACTGCTGACTTGAGCACGGCGCCACCTTCGGGATCGATCACGCCATCGAGGTGGTACATGCCGTTCATCTCGCTGATGTGGAGGAAGCGCTCCTCGTAGTTCTCTTCGGTTTCCTTGTCGAACCCGTCCGGGTCGATCACATATCGCATGTGGTCGGAAAGCTGACCCAGGCTCTTGATCGAGTTCTCCCGCGCATAGCGGATCCACTGTTCTTCGTCCAGGCAATCGGCCTGCTCGCCCAGCCTGTCTCGCAGGTGGCAGATCACCGACGCCGACTGGTAGCCGATCTCCCCGTTGGAGAGCGCCTCGGCGACTTTGGGCATCGACTCGAGGTGCCTGCCGACGCAAAGCCGGTCGGAGGCCGAGCCTTGCGACAGGTTGCATGCACTCATGACAAACGAGACCGCGCTGTAGTGCCCGTTGACCAGCTGGTCGCCACGCCGGCGAGCCCGGTCGACGACCTTGCAGAGCTTGCCCTGGAGGCGGTCGATGACCGCGGCCAGACGCGAGGGATCTACGTAGTCGGGGTCCGCCTCGAGCTCGAAATCCCGAGCCGCAGACTCCAACTTATCGAGCTCAGAAACCATGCCCGGAGTGTACCGAACAAACGTTCGTGTGTCAATAGAACTTAACCAACAAATCCACCCAAACCCGCCGACCCTCCAGCAATCCAAACCCTCCCCCACACCCCTTCCCAGCTCTTCTCACCGCCTTCTCTGCACGAACTGAAACCCAAACCTTCCCTTCACGCAAAGATGCCCCGAAGTCACTGAGTTGTCCAACGGCGAGGTGACCTTCACGATCGTGTTGTCCTGCACATGCAGCTCGAGCATGCACCCCACCCCGCAGTAAGGACACACGGTCTCGGTCACGGCCTGCCGCCCCTCATCCCACGTCCCCCCCGCCCGCATGTCGTGCTCGCTCTTGAACATCAGCGCGCCCGTGGGACAAACGCCGATGCAGTTGCCGCAGTACACGCAAGCGGAGTCCGGGAGCCCAACGTCGAACTCAGTCGAGATGTGCGCGTCGAATCCGCGCCCCGCCACGCCGATCGCAAACGTGTTCTGCGCGTCGACACCACAAGCCTCAACGCACTTGTAGCAAAGGATGCAGCGCGAATAATCGCGCACGTAGAGGTCGTTGTCCACCTTCACAGGCTGAGCGACGGTGGCCACATCCACCCCGAACCGCAAAGGCTGCGCACCATAGTCAGAAATCCACGCGTGCACCTGGGGCGAGCACAGCGACATGTCGACCGACGATGCAAGCAGCTCCAGCACCAACCTGCGGCTGTGCCTCACCCGCTCCGAATCGGTCTTGATCTTCATGCCCGCCTCGACCCTGCGCGAGCACGCCGGCACCAACACGCGCGAACCCTCGACCTCGACCACGCAGACCCGGCAAACGTTGACCGGCGTGAGGTTGTCGAGCTGGCACAGCGTCGGCGTGTCGATCTGCAGCCGCCGGCACGCATCCAGGATGGTCGAGCCCTCGACCACCTCGATATCGCGGCCGTCGATGCTGACTCCGACGAGCCGCCTCGGCATCCCGACGAAAACGGCGTCTTTCAGGGGTCCCCGCGAACTCACGGCGCAGCCTCTGAGTTCGTGGGGTTATCCGCCATTCAGCACCTTCAGCTGCGTGAGGCCCGAAGCGATCGCGTTCGCCGCCGTCTGGCCGAGGCCGCAGATCGACGCGTCGCGCATCGCCTGCGCGATGTCGCTCAACAGCATGACGTCGGCGCGGCGATCCCCGTTGCGCTCGGCCAGCATGCGTTCGAGGATCTCCTCCTGGCGTTTCGTGCCCACCCGACACGGCACGCACTGCCCGCACGATTCGTCCCGGAAAAACCGAGCGATGCGAAGAAGGACCTGCTTCATGTCAGCGGTTTCATCGAACACGATCACCGCGCCTGACCCCAGGGTCGCTCCGATGGCACGTGTACCTTCGAAGCTAAGGGGCATGTCGATCTGGTCCGGAGTCAGGAACGACCCCGCCGCCCCGCCGAGCAGCACCGCCTGGACGTTGTCCGCCCCGGCCTGCTCGAGCAGCTCACGCAGCGGCGTTCCCATCATGACCTCGTAGAGGCCGGGCCGCGCCACATGGCCGGACACGCAGAAGAGACGGGAGCCGGTCGAGTCATTGGTGCCGTTCGACGCAAACGCCGGGCCGCCGTCGAGCACGATGTCGAGGACGTTGACGAGCGTCTCCACGTTGTTCGGCAGCGTCGGCTTGCCAAAGAGCCCCACCTCGACCGGGAACGGCGGCTTGTTGCGCGGCTCTCCCCGTTTCCCCTCGATCGAGTTGAACAGCGCGGTCTCCTCCCCGCAGATGTAGGCGCCGGCGCCGCGCCGCACCTCGATGTCGATGTCAACCAACCCCGCCTCTCGCGCCTGTGCGATCGCGTTCTCGATGCGTTCGCGCGCGAGCGGATACTCGGCGCGGATGTAGATGTAGCCCTTCTCGCAGCCCGTGGCGAGCGCCGCGATGGCCATCCCCTCGACGACCGCGAACGGATCCGCTTCCATCAGCACGCGGTCTTTGAACGTTCCCGGCTCCGACTCGTCAGCGTTGCAGACGAGATAGTGCGGACGCGCCTGCGCCTTCGCCACCGACTCCCACTTGCGCCCAGTCGGGAACGCGGCCCCCCCGCGACCAAGCAAGCGTGCCTCGGTGACCTCGCGGATCACCGCCTCGGCACCCATCTCGCGAGCGCGCCGTAGCGCCGCAAATCCTCCATGCGCGCGGTAGCTCTCCAGGCTCTCGGGGTCGTAGACGCCGGCGCGCCGAAGAAGCTGCCCAGCCGAACGAGGCTCATCCCTCCGAGGCGCGTCCGGCCACGCGCCTCCTTGCAAGATCTTTGCAGCCAGCTCGAGGCTGATCGGCGCGACCTGCATCTCCTCGTATGGCGAACCCGACCGCTCGACCAGGGCCGCCGGCGCGAGATCGCATAAGCCCAGGCAAGGAGTGCGCTCGGCGTCGACCGCGGCGCAGATCTCGTCCGCACCGGAGAGCTTGCACACGATGTCGTCGCATACGCGCAAGGTCAGCGGGCCGCGTGGCTGAAGCGCAAAGCGTGCGTAAAAGCTGACCACCCCGTACGCCTCCGCGGGCGGGATCGACAGCCGGCGGCACGCGTACTCGAGCGCGCCGCGGCTGACCCAACCGACGCGATCCTGGATCGCGTGCAGCACCGGCAAAAGCTGATGTCGCTGCGAGCGCACCGCGCGGCCCCCGTAGGCGACGTGGTCATCCACCGGGCGCCGCTCGCCCCCCTCCCACAACGACTCCGGCGCGCCAAGAAGGCTATCGACAGCGGCGATCTCATCCGCGGTCGCAGGGCCCCCTGTGGTTCGGATGTCCAACTAAGGAACCGGCGCCAGCTTGTCGATCCGGATCGCGCTCGCCTTGAACTCCGCCGTGCCCGATTTCGGATCGGTCGCGTCGATGGTCAGGACGTTGGTCGAGACCTGGTCCGGGAAGTGCAGGGTCATGAAGGCGAGCCCGGGCCGAAGCGTGGAATCAAAGCGCAGGTCGACATCGACCGACCCGCGGCGCGAGCTCACGCGCACGCACTCGCCGTCGTCGACGCCCAGCCTTGCGCCGTCTTCCGGCGAGATCAGCAGCGCCTCGCTCGCGCGCAGCGGCGACGTGTACTCGCCCGTCTGGACGCCCGTGTTGAACGAGTCGAGCCGCCGGCCCGTGGTCAGCCGGATCGGAAACTCCTCGCTCAGCCGGTCGACCGGCGGGTCGTGCTCCACCGCGTGGAAAGGCGCCGGCGTTCCCTCCATGGGGTTCTTCCACAGCCTGGCGTGTAGGAACTGCGTGCCGGGGTGCGACTCATCTGGGCACGGCCACTGGATTCCGCCGAGCTCGTCCAGGCGCCGGTACGCCATCCCCGCATGCATCGGCGACAGGCCGCGACACTCGTCCCACACCTGCTCGGCCGTCGGGTGGCCCCAGTCCGAACCCAATCTCCGCGCGATGTCGCAGATGATGTCGATGTCGTCGCGCGCACCGGGAGGTGGCTCGAGCGCGCGGCGGACACGCTGCACGCGACGCTCGCTGTTGGTCACGGTGCCTTCCGACTCCGCCCAACCCGCCGCAGCGGGAAGCACGACATGCGCCAGCTGCGCGGTCTGGGTCAGGAAGATGTCCTGCACGACGAGGTGCTCCAGCCCGCTCAGCAGCCGCACCGCGCGCGTCTGGTCCGCCTCGCTGCGCGCGGGGTTCTCGCCCACGATGTACGCGGAACGAAGGTCGCCCCGATCCATCGCCTCGAACATCTCGCTGAGGTGCCAGCCCTTCACCGCGGGGAACTGCGCGCCGCCCCATGCCTTCGCGAACTTGGCATGAACCTCTGGGTCCTCGAGGTCCTGAAAGCCGGGCATGCGGGCGGGGATGGCGCCCATGTCGCCTCCGCCCTGCACGTTGTTCTGGCCGCGCAGCGGATTGAGGCCACAGCCGTAGCGACCGACCTTTCCGGTGAGCAGGCCGAGGTTGATCAGGGCGAGCACGTTGTCGGTCGCGTTGTGATGCTCCGTGATGCCGAGCGTCCAGCAGATCATGCCGCGCGGCGCACGCGCGTAGTCGAGAGCGACCTCGCTGATGGCAGCCGCCGGCACCCCGGTCTCGGCTTCGGCATGTTCGAGCGTGTAAGGCTCGACCGAAGCAGCGAACTCTTCATAACCGGTCGTCGCGCGCTTGATGAACTCCATGTCGTGCAGACCCGCATGGATGATCTCGCGCGCCATCGCGTTGGCGAGCGCGATGTCGCTGCCGACGTCGATCCCGAGCCACACGTCCGCCCATTCGGCGGAGCTCGTGCGCCGCGGGTCGACCGCGATCAGGCGCGCCCCGTTGCGCACGCCGCGCAGCAGGTGATGGAAGAAGATCGGGTGGGTCTCTCGCGCGTTCGAGCCCCAGAGGATGATCACGTTGGTCTCCTCAGCCTCGCGATAGGACGAGGTTCCGCCTCCGGCTCCGAACACTGTCGCCAGACCGGCGACGCTCGGGGCGTGTCAAGTCCGGTTGCAGCTGTCGATGTTGTTGCTGTGCATGACGACGCGCGTGAACTTCTGGGCCATGAAGTTCATCTCGTTGGTCGTTTTGGAGCAGCTGAACATCCCGAAGGCCTGCGGTCCCCGCTGTCGCGCGGCCTCGAAACCCTGCACAGCCCTGGTCAGCGCCTCTTCCCAGGAAGCCGGGCGGAGGCGCCCACTGCCCTCACGGACCAGCGGTTCGGTCAGACGGAGAAGCGTGTTGTCCATTTTGAAAGATTGGGGGAGCAGATCATCCTATGCCCTATTGGCGGCGACGAACTCCTTGATCCGCCGAAGCCCGAGCTTCAGCTCATCCTCCGACTGCGTGTACGCAAGGCGGATGAAGCCCTTGCCCGCGCTGCCGAACGCGGTCCCGGGAAGCACCGCGACGCCGGCCTCGTTCAGCAGCCTGCTCGCGAGCTCATGCTCGTCGAAACCAGTCCCCTCGATGTTCGGAAACACGTAGAAGGAGCCCTGGGGTCGAGCGCAGCGCATGCCCGGGATCTCGTTGAGGCCGTCGACGACGAGGTTGCGCCGGTGCTCGAACACCTTGACCATGCGGCGCACCGCGTGCTCCGATTCGGGTGAGCCAAGCGCCTCGATCGCGGCGATCTGCGTGAACGCGGCGGCGCATGACGAGGAGTTGATCATCAGCGTGTCAAGCTTGGCCGCGAGCGCCCGCGGAGCCACCGCGTAGCCCAGCCGCCAGCCCGTCATCGCGTACGACTTGGACAGTCCGTCCATGAGCACCGTTCGCTCGCGCATGCCCGGTCGCGAAAGCGGCGAGACGTGCTGGAAGCCATAAACGAGCTGGCTGTAGATCTCATCCGAGACCACGAGCAGGTCGTGCTTCTCTGCGAGCTCGCATACGAAATCGACGTCCTCGTCCGTGAGCACGCCGCCCGTCGGATTCTGCGGCGTGTTGATGATCAGCATCCGCGTCCTTGGCGTGACCAGGGACGCCAGCTCGTCGAGGTCCATGCGAAAGCCGCTCTCCTCGCGAAGAGTGACGGCCTTCGGCACCGCGCCGATGAAGTTGACCTGCGACGCGTACGCGGGGTAACCGGGGTCGGGCAGGATCACCTCGTCGCCGGGTTCGACGCAGGCGAGCAGCGTGAAGAGCAGCACGTTCTTCGATCCGGGGACGAGGACGACGTCGACAGGGTCAACCTGGGTGCTCAGCATCCGGCTGACGAAGCCGGCCACCGCCTCGCGAGCCTCGAAGATGCCGCTCGCGGGCGTGTAGTGCGTGTAGCCGTTCTGCATTGCCCCGATCGCCGCCTCGACGATGTTGTCCGGCGTTGCGAAATCGGGCTCGCCGATCTCCAGGTGGACGATGCGCCTGCCCTCGGCCTCGAGCTTGCGTGCCCGGGCGAGGACCTCGAACGCGCCCTCGGTGCCGAGCCGCGACATGCGCTCGGCGAATCGAATCGCGGTGCTCACTGAATTGGAATCCTAGTGGACGCCGACCTGGGATCCTCCGTCCACGCCGAGTGCCTGCCCGGTGATGTAGCCGGCCTGGCGCGAGCAGAGGAAGGCGCACGCGGCGCCGACCTCCGCAGGCTCGCCGAGCCGCTTCATCGGCGAGTGCTCGGCCAGCTGTTCGAGGAACTGCTCCGGGTCGCCCTCGCCCGCGAGGCGCCGAAGCGCATCGGTGCGGATCGCGTCAGGAGCCAGGCAGTTGACGGTGACGCCATCCGTCGCCAGCTCGAAGGACAGTGACTTGGCCAACCCGGTGACGGCGGCGCGAAGAGAGTTCGACAGGATGAGGTTGCGGATCGGCTGCCGAACCGAGATCGACGTTATGAAGACAATGCGGCCCTGCTCTGACCTCTTCAGGTGTGAAAGCGCCGCGTGCACGAGCCGCACGGCGCTCATGAGCGTCAGGTCGAATGCCTTCTCCCAGCTTTCGAGTGGCAGGGTCTGGAAGAGTCCGGGCGGCGGACCGCCGGCGTTGACGACCAGGATGTCGAGACCGCCAAGCTTTGTGGCCGCCTCCTTGACAAGCGCTGCGACATCGCTCTCCCTGGAGACGTCTGCCGCGGACCACCCGAAGGCGCTGAGCTCGCGCCCTGCCGCCTCGATCGAGGTCGGGTTGCGCGAGGAGATGTAGACCTTGGCGCCCTCGGAGATCAACGCCGCGGCGCAAGCGCGCCCAAGCCCCTTGCTCGCGGCAGTGACCAACGCGCGCCGACCTGTCAGTCCGAAATCCACCGGAACAGTTTCCTCCCCATTCGTGTAGAGATGGCTCCTCCCCATTTATGGGGAGGTGGCGCGAAGCGCCGGAGAGGCTGGTGCGAAACCCTAAGCCGTCGTGTTCACGTACCAGTCGGTCACGTACTGGAATCTCTCGTAAGGATCGATCGCCTTGTTCATATGCACGCCGTGCACGCGCTGCGACACCGCGTACTCATACCGGCTCGCGTAGATGAAGATCGCGGGCGCGGCGTCGGCCATCAGCATCTGGAAGTCGATGTACGCGGCGAGGCGAGACGGAGGATCGACGGCGGCGCGCCCGTCCTCCAGGTCCTTGTCGATCAGCCCCCAGCCCCTCGCGTACGCAAAGTTGAGCGAGCCAGGGTCGATGCCGGAGTGCCACAGCGAATACTGATCGGGGTCCGGGCCGACGTCGATCGAGATCAGCGCCATCTGGTACTTGTGCGTCAGCAGGTAATCCTGCAGCAGCTTCGACGCGGGAAGAGGCTTCACGTCCACCTCGACACCGATCTCCGCCAGCTGCGAGGACATCGCGGCGGCGATCTGCTGGTTGGGATACGAGTCGGCCGCGACGAGGGAAACCTTGAACGGCACCCCCTTCTTGGTCCGGAGCTTCGATGAGGGGTCCAGCAGCCAGCCGGCGGCGGCGAGCGCCGTCCCTGCCGCGGCGGGGTCATAAGGATGGAGGTTGGCCGCCGCGGGTGAGTAGGCCCAGTCCGCGGTGGGGATCGGCGTGGCGTCGGCGTCGGCCCTGCCCGCGAATACGTCGCTGACCACGCGCTGCCGGTTGATCGCCTGCACGAGGGCGACCCGAATCTTCGAGTCGCTGAAGAACGTCATGCCGTCACCGTCCACGTTGAAGGTCACGAAGGAGTTGGTGAACATGCGCGCTTCCTGCACGGTCAGGTCCGTCCGCCCCTGCAGCGTCGAGACCTCCTGAGGCTGGATTCCTCCGACGAGGTCCGCGGCCCCTGTCAGCACGGCGCGGATGGCCGACTGCGGATCGGTCGCCGGATACGTGCGCAACACCAGGTGGTCCAGGTAGGGCTGCGGGACCGCATAGGGATTTCGGTCGAGGGTGATCGCGAGCTGGTTGATCGAGCCGACCTTGAACGGGCCGGTGCCGAAGGCGCGGATGCCACCGTACGGGCTGGCGGCGATCTGGGCAGGCGCCATGCCCGCATAGATGTGCTTGGGGATGATGCCCACGCGAAGCGACAGCGGGAACGAGGCGTCGGGTGCGCGGAGGCTGAACACGACCTGACCCGGCCCCCCCGCCGCCACGCCCAGCAGGCGCCAGTCCTCCGCACCCGGTTGCACGTACTCGAGGTCCTGCAGCACGTGGAAGGTGAACAAGACATCGTCCACGCCAAAAGGCTCGCCGTCCGCCCACTTCACGCCGTCGCGTATGTCGAATGTGTACGTGAGGTGGTCGGGCGAGACCGCCCAGCTCTGCGCCAGCAGCCCGACCACGTTCTGCTGGGAGTCGATGGTGGTCAGGCCCTGGTAGATGAGGCTGTTGACGTCGCGCGTGCTCTCGTTGGTCTCGTAAAGCGGGTTCAGGACGTCGGCCTGGCCGACCAGCGCCTCCACCGCCGTCCCCCCTCGAGCGGGCTTTGGCACCGTGGCGACGGGCTGGCACGCGACCAGCGCCAGAAGCGCCGCCAATGCGGCGAGTGTCAGCCTAGACGAGATGCGTCGTCACCCAAACGTTGGCCACCGAGCAGATCAGGAAGGCCGCGACGAGGACCCACGTGGTCCAGTAGATCTGACGCTCGAGGCCGCGCCGCGTGCGATAACCTCCGCCCAGACCGTCGCCGCCGCCGCCAATCGTCCCGCCGAGACCAGACGCCTTGGGTGTCTGGATCAACACTCCGGCGATCAGGAGGACCGCAAGGATGGCCTCCGCTATGACCAGCGCGTTCTGCAGCTTTGCCATGGAACCCCGAGATTCTACCGAGCGGAACTCGGTCCGCTCAGGCCCACACCGAGCCGAAGCGGGAGTTGATCGCCTCCCAGTTCAGCGTGTTGAACCAGGCCGTCACGTAGTCGGCGCGCCTGTTCTGGTACTTGAGGTAGTAGGCGTGCTCCCAAACGTCGACGCCAAGGAGCGGCGTCAGCTCGTCCATGTACGGGCTGTCTTGGTTGGGGTACCCCTTGATCGAGAGCTTGCCCTGGCGGTCGGCGACGAGCCACGCCCAGCCGCTGCCGAATTGCCCGACGGCGGTCTTCTGAAGCTGCTCCTTGAAGGCGTCGTAACCGCCGAACGTGTTCTTGATCGCGTCGGCGATGCGGCCGTTCGGGTTGCCGCCGGCACCCGGCCCCATGATCGCCCAGAACATCGAGTGGTTGGCGTGGCCGCCAGCGTTGTTCCGGATCACGGTCCGGATGTCTTCGGGAACGTCTTTGATCCCCCACAGAAGCTCCTCGACCGTCCTCTTCCCGAACTCGGGGTGCTTCTCGAGGGCCGCGTTCGCGTTCGCCACGTACGCGGCGTGGTGCTTGTCGTGATGGATCTCCATGGTCTTCGCGTCGATGTGCGGCTCGAGGGCATCGAACGCATATGGAAGCTTGGGAAGCTCAAAAGCCATTGTCGGGACCCCCTTTCTGAATTCGGTCTGTTGGTTGGAACCAGTCTAAGAGGAAGAAGATTTCGAACCCGAGGCTCCGCGCCGTGGGCCCGTCGATGGATCAGCGGCAGGCGGTCCCTTAGACCGCCGGTCTGGCGGCCGAGGCCGCGGAACGGGTGTCGCTAGGAGGAGCGCATTCTAGATGCGCGACGACGACGCGACGGGCCCCGTGACAAAGGCATTCGGCCGCCAGAGCCGCTTAGCCGCGACGGGCATCGCGGCGGGGAGCCTCTGCCTGGGCCTTGACCGCGGCGGCCCGCCTCTCGACCTCGGCCGGATCCCCAAGGTAGCGCCAGGCCTTCGGCCGCAGGTCGGCATCCAGCTCGTAAACGCGCGGCACGCCGGTCGGAATGTTCAGGTCGACAACGTCGGCGTCGCTCAGGCCATCCATGTGCTTGATCAGCGCGCGCAGGCTGTTGCCATGCGCGGACACGAGCACGCATGGATGCACGAGCAGGTCGGGGACGATCGCGTCGTACCAGTAGGGCAGAGTGCGCTCGAGCACGTCCTTCAGGCACTCAGCGCTCGGCAGCAGCTCGGGTGGCATCGTCGCGTAACGAGGGTCGTGTGACGGGTGCCGCTTGTCGGACCGCTCGAGTTCGGGCGGCCGCACGTCATAGCTGCGGCGCCACACCTTGACCTTTTCCTCTCCGTATTTTTCCGACGTCTGCTGCTTGTTGAGTCCCTGCAGGGCGCCGTAGTGGCGCTCGTTGAGACGCCAGCTGCGCTTGACCGGAATCCATGACAGCTCCATCTCGGCAAGCGCTAGCTGTGTCGTCTGGATCGCACGCAGCAAGAGCGATTCGTGCACGGCGGCCGGCCGCAGCCCGGCCTCCTTCATCAGCCGTCCGGCCTCGACGGCCTCGTTGGCGCCGCGCTCGCTCAACGGGACGTCGGTCCAGCCGGTGAAGAGGTTCTCGAGATTCCAGGTGCTCTCCCCGTGGCGCAACAGGATCAGCGTGCCCGGTTGTCTAGCGCTGCGCATAAACCTCCGCCGTCACCTTCACGATCGCCGCGAACTCCTCGGCGTCGAGACTCGCGCCACCGACGAGCACGCCGTCGCACAGCGGAAGCTCCACGTACTGCTGGACGTTGTCCGCCTTCACGCTGCCGCCGTACAGGATCCGCACCTTGCGCGCGGCGCCGGCCCCGATCATCTCGCCCACGATCCGGCGGATGAGGCGCATGGTCTTGTAGGCGTGCTCGGGATCGGCGTTCCGGCCGCTGCCGATCGCCCACACCGGCTCATACGCGATGACGAGGCGCGCGGAGTCGTCGGCCGAGCACCTGGCCAGCCCCGCCTTGACCTGGGCTGAGACGACCTCATCGGAGGTGCCCGCGTCGTAATGGTCGGCGAGCTCGCCCACGCACATGATCACCCCGAGCTCGGAGGAAAGCGCCGCGGCCGTCTTCTTCGCCACCATCTCGTCCGTCTCGCCAAGGTAGACGCGCCGCTCAGAGTGGCCGACGATCACCCACTGGCACAGGTCTTTGAGCATGGCCGGTGAGACCTCGCCCGTGAAAGCGCCGGACATCTCCCAGAAGCAGTCCTGCGCGCCCAGCTTGACGCCGGACTGGTCGAGCACCTCCGAGACCCCGATCAGCCAGGGAAACGGCGGGATGATGACGACCTCGACGCGATCGGCGTGTCCCCTGGCCACGGCGAGCACGCCGCGCACCAGGTCGAGCGCGTCGTCCTCGTTGGTCGGGTTCATCTTCCAGTTGGCCGCGAGCAGCGGCATGCCTGGCGGGCGGGTTGACATCAGGCTTCTTTGAGGATCGCGATGCCGGGCAGTTCCTTGCCTTCGAGATACTCGAGAGTCGCCCCACCGCCGGTCGAGACGTGCGAGAAACGGCCCGCGAGGCCAAGCGACTCGATCGCGGCGATCGTGTCACCGCCGCCGACCAGCGTGTAGCCGCCAGAGCTTGCGATCGCCTCGCCGACGGCCTTCGTGCCGTCCGCGAAATCTCGGATCTCCGACACGCCGACGGGCCCGTTCCAGATCACTGTGCCGGCGCCCTTCAAGCGCTGCTTGAACTCACGTACGCTCCGAGGGCCGATGTCGAGCGCAATCCATTCGGGCTCGACCTTGTCCGCCTCCATGATGCGGAGAGCCTCGCCGCCTTGCATCTTTCGCGCGCACACGAGGTCGACCGGCAAAAGCAGCTTGTCTCCGGCCTCCTTCGCCACCGCTTTCGCCTCGTCCAGCGCGGAGTCCTCGACGAGGCCGCTGCCTGTGGGCCAGCCTTTCGCCTTGAAGAATGTGTTGGCCATCGCGCCACCGATGAGAAGCGAGTCGACCTTTTTCAGCAGGTTGCGCAGCACGCCCACCTTGGTCGAGACCTTTGCCCCACCCACCACTGCGACCATCGGGCGTCGCGGGCCATCCAGGGCCTGGTGGAGCGCGGCCAGCTCGGCCTCCATCAGCTCACCGGCAAACGCGGGAAGGTACGCGGCCACGCCCACCACGGAAGCATGCGCGCGGTGCGAGGCCGCGAACGCGTCGTTGACGAAGAGATCACCGAGCGACGCCAGCCGGCGCGCGAATCCGGCGTCGTTCGCCTCGTCCTCTCTGTGATACCGGACGTTTTCGAGCAGCAGGACCTGGCCCGACTGCAGCCTGTCCACCGCCATGATCGCCGGCTCGCCGACGCAGTCCTCGGCGAACTGGACTTCCCGGCCCACCCGCTGCCCAAGACGACCCGCGACGGGTTTCAGGGAGAGCTCCGGCTCGCGGTCCTTCGGCCGGCCCAGGTGCGACATGACGATGACCCTCGCGCCGCGGTGCGCGAGGTGCTGAAGCGTGGGCGCGGCAGCGCGCACGCGCGTGTCGTCGGCGATGCCGCCGTCCGACAGGGGGACGTTGAGATCTTCGCGGACGAGAACCCGTTTGCCCGCGACGTCGACGGAGGTGATCGAAGCCTTCAGAGTCTGTCCGCCATGTAGGACATGAGGTCCACCATGCGGCAGCTGAAGCCCCACTCGTTGTCGTACCAGCTGACCACCTTCGCCCAGTCGCCTGCCAGCACCGCTGTGGACGGTGCGTCGACGATCGACGAGTGCGGGTCGTTCTTGAAGTCGGACGAGACGAGCTCTTCATGGCTCACCGCGAGAATCCCACGCAGCTCACCACTCGCCGCCTCTTCGAATGCCGCGTTGATGTCCTGCGCGGTCGTGGTCTTGCCAAGCTGCACCGTGAGGTCGACGACCGACACGTCGAGGATCGGCACGCGAAACGAAATCCCGGCGAATTTACCCGCCAGCTCGGGCAGGACCTCCGCGACTGCCCTGTTCGCGCCGGTCGACGTGGGGATGATGTTGTCCGCCGCGGCGCGGGCCCGGCGCAGGTCCTTGTGCGGAAGGTCCTGCAGCTTCTGGTCGGCGGTGTACGCGTGGATCGTCGTCATCATGCCGCGCTCGATCCCGAACGAGTCGTGCAGGACCTTGGCGAGCGGCACGAAGCAGTTGGTCGTGCAGCTTGCGTTGGAGATGACGCTGTGCGCCTTCGGGTCATAACCCTTGTGATTGACGCCCATCACCACCGTGTAGTCCTGGTTCGTCGCGGGAGCGGAGATGATGACCTTCTTCGCACCGCCTTTGTCGATGTGCACGCGTGCCTTGTGCGCGTCGGTGAAAAGACCGGTCGACTCGACGACTATCTCGACGCCCAGGTCCTTCCACGGCAGCTCGGCCGGGTCTTTCTGGCTCAGGAACTTGACCTTGTGGCCGTCGACCTGGATCGTGTCGCCTTCGACCTTCACCGCGGGAGCGAAGGTGCCGAGCGCGGTGTCGTGCTTGAGCAGGTGGCCGAATGTCTTGGCGTCGCCGATGTCGTTGACGGCGACGATCTCGAAGTCCGGCTTCGGGTCCCAGGCCGCGCGATAGATGTTGCGGCCGATGCGGCCGAAGCCGTTGATGCCAACCTTGACTGCCATTGGGGCGAGCTCCTAGTGATGTTGAAAGACCAGCTGAAGGACGGCCTAAATGTTAACCAGCGTTGCAATGGCGGCCGGGTTCACCCCGGCCGCAACTATGTCTACACCATCGCCCAGACGTCGCTTTGAGCACGACTGAAGAAAGTCCCTGTTAGGCGGAGCGGCGTTCCGGCTTTGAGGAGGGTGACTTGCCGTTGGGATGGGCGATCTCTTGCAGCCGGCGCAGCCGGTGGTTGACCGCCGACTTCGACAGTTTCATCCGACCCGCCAGCTCGCCCAGGTTGAGGTCCGGGTTTTGCGCGCGCCAGCGTGCCATCTCGCGCAGCGCGGGCGGCAGCCGGTCCAGCTTGCCGTCAGACTCGAGGCGTTCGATGGCGGCCGCCTGGCGGAGACCTGACCCGATCGTCTTGCCGATGTTCGCGGTCTCGAAGTTCAGTCGGCGGTTGACCTCGCCGCTCACCTCGCGCAGCACGCGCACGTTCTCGAACTCCATCACGGCGCGGTTCGCGCCCATCAGCGAGAGCAGCCGCACGATGCCGTCGCCGTCCTTTACGTAGACCACCGAGTGGCCCCCGCGCTCGGTCACGCCGGCCTTGACGCCCGCGTCCGCGATCAGGCGGGCGATCGCGGACGCCCAGGACGGGGTGGGCGCGACGAGCTCGAGGTGGTATCGGGTGGTCGGCGCGTTGACCGAGCCGCAGCCGAGGAAGAGCCCGCGGAGCATTGCCTTGCGGTCGCAGGCGGCGTCGGGCATCGCATGCACCGGCGGCTGAGAGAAAGCCTCCACCAGCTCAGGTGGGAGCGTGAGCTCGATGAAGAACGACATTCGCTTGCGCGTCTTCACGGCCTGGTACTTGGCCTCCATGCGCCCCACCGCGCGGCCCAGCCGGACGACCTTGCGCGCGACGACGTTACGCAGCAGCGAGAAGTAGGCCGAGCGGCCCCGCTGGTGGCCCAGCAGCCTTGCGCGCGAGCCGAAATAGACGCCGAGCAGCTCGCTCAGCTGACAGCAGGGCCGCGCCGGAAGAAGCCCCGCCATCTCGTTCTTGACCTCAGCCGAGAACGAAATTGCGCGTACCTCCAGGAGGTTATTCAACCTCCCCCCTTTCCCATCGAGTCTAACGCGCGACCAAGCCGATCCAGTCATGTGACCCATCAAGCGCGACAATAAAAATTCAAATGCCCGAGATGCGGATGATCGAGGCGGTGCGTGCCGCCATCACCGAGGAGATGGAGCGCGACGAGCGAGTCCTCGTCCTCGGTGAGGACGTCGGCAAGAAGGGCGGCGTGTTCGGCGCCACAGATGGCCTGTACGCGCGCTTCGGCGAGGCGCGTGTGCTCGACACCCCGCTCGCGGAGTCGGCGATCGTCGGCGTTGCGATCGGGGCGGCGCTCAACGGCCTCATCCCGATCGCCGAGATCCAGTTCGCCGACTTCATCCATCCCGCCTTCGACCAGATCGTCAGCGAGGCGGCGCGGACGCGGTACCGGTCGAATGGCGACTGGGGCGTGCCCATCGTGATCCGGACCCCGTTCGGCGGCGGGGTTCACGGCGGGCTGTACCACTCGCAGTCGATCGAGGCCTTCTACGCTCATGTGCCCGGGTTGAAGGTCGTCGTGCCGAGCATGCCCGCCGACGCGCACGGCCTCCTCAAGTCGGCGGTGCGCGACCCCGACCCCGTCCTCTTCCTCGAGCACAAGAAGCTGTACCGCCTGGTCGCCGAAGAGGTGCCGGACGGCGACCACCTGGCGCCGATCGGCCCTGCCGTGGTCCGGCGGGAGGGCGAGAGCCTGAGCTGCTTTGCCTGGGGTCTCATGACCCACTACTGCCTCGAGGCGGCGCGGCAGCTCGAGGCCGAGGGCGTCAGCATGGAGGTGGTCGACCTGCGCACCCTCGCGCCGCTGGACCGGGAGACCATCCTCGCCTCGGTGCGCAAGACCGGCAAGGCGCTTATCGTGCACGAGGACAACCTCACCGGCGGGTTTGGCGCCGAGGTCGCGGCGATCATCTCCGAGCACGCGTTCGAGGACCTCGACGGTCCCGTGACGCGCGTTGCGGCGCCGGACGTGCCGGCGATGCCATTCAATGGACCGCAGGAGGAATTCTTCATGCCCAGCCCCCAGAAGATCGCTGACGCCGCGAGAAAGCTTGCCGCCTACTAGCCGGCGCCGCCACCCGCCCAGGCCGGCAGTGCGCAGCCTGCCGTCGATAGACCAGGCCGAATACCAGCTGCGGCGCGAGAGCGTAGCCGCCGGCATGGAGGCCGCGGGACTCGATGCGCTGTGCGTTTTCTACCCGGCTCGGGTGGCGTACCTGACGGGATTCCACCACATCCCGACCGAGCGCCCGATCGCACTCGTCATCGGCTCGAGCGGGCAGTCGTCCCTCGTCGTGCCGGCGGTCGAGAAGGAGCACGCCGAGTCGTCGACGTCCGTCGACCAGGTCCGCATCTACTTCGAGTACCCGGGCGCGGAGCACCCGATGGAGACGATCGCGGAGATGCTGGTCGAAATGCACGCAAGATCTCAGCGCACCGGCGCGGACCACGACGGTTACGTTCCGTTCTGGGGCTACCGCGGGCCGCGGCTGAGCGATCTCACCGGGGTGGAACCAGTCGACTCCGAGCTGATCATCGAGGCGCTCCGGCGGGTGAAGTCCCGGGCCGAGCTCGCCTGCATCCAGCTCAGCTGCGATTGGGCGGTCCGCGGGCACCACCGCATGCAGGCCGCGATCAGGACCGGCAAAACCGAGATGGAGATCTACACGCCGGCCGCCAACGAAACGCTCTTCGAGATGGTGCGCGAGATGCCGGGCTGGCGGCCGCGCGGCGGCGACGACACAGGATTCACGGCGATGTTCGTCGGCGGGCGCTCAACGGCCATGCCGCATGGCTTCGTGAAAGGCCACGGCGTGCAGCCGGGTGACGTGCTGGTGAGCGGCGCCGGGGCGAACATCGACGGCTACCGCAGCGAGCTGGAGCGGACGATGATCGTCGGCGAGCCGACCGCCGACCAGCGGCGCGCCTTCGCGGCGATGCTCGCCCTGCAGTCCCGCGCGATCGAGGTGATGGCGCCTGGAGTTCCGGCCGGGGAGGTCGAGCTCGCCACGGTGCGGCTGGCCGAAGAGCTTGGCGTGGCGGACAACCTGCGTCATCACGCCGGCCACTCGATCGGGCTCGAGGGCCACGAGGCGCCGTTCCTCGACCGCGGTGACGATGCGGTCCTCGAGCCGGGCATGGTGTTCACGGTGGAGCCCGGCGTCTACATAAAGGAGATCGGGGGGTTCCGCCACTCGGACACCGTCGTGATCACCGACGACGGATGCCGCGTCATGACCGACTACCCGCGGGAGCTCGAGGACCTCATAATCCCGACCTAGCCCGCGATGGCGACATTCGTCGGGCGGATGTGGCTGCTGACGAGATGCAGCACCGGCACGCCTGCGTGGACACGATGGCGGACGCGATCAACCGCGATTGGGGGCAGCACGTCCTGCTCGCCCTGCACCACGACCGTCTCGTGTGGCCTGACCTCGGCCCACACCCGCCCGATCGCGTCGCGAGGGAGGCTGCCCGGGACGTAGACGTAGCGACGGTGCTGGATCCGATTGCGGCTGCGCATCTCCGCGCGAGTGAACGCGTCCTGTGCGACGTAATCCTTGAGGTACGGATCGCTGACCTCCCACAGGTCAGCGGGCCCGGGCGGCGACTGGCCACGGTAGAGAAACACGACACGCTTGCCTTCGGCCGCGAAGATCCCCTCGTCGATCACGGCGTCGGCGGTGTTCTGGTCGCGCGGGAGGATCACCAGCACGTCGGCGGGGTTGCGCTGGAACTGCAGGGCGATCGACTCGGCCGCAAGATCCGGCCGGTAGGGCACAGGGAAGACCGCAGGCCGGCGGCGCCTGCCCCGGTTGTAGGTCCACAATCCGACAGCCAGGCCAACCAGTGTCAGGCCGCCACCGAAAGCGGTCGCGTATGGCTTGGCGACCAGGTTCACGCTCCAGCCGATCACGGTCAGGGCGGTCGTGAAGACACCCACCGCGAAGATGAGCCTGCGGCGCAGCGCGCGGTCGACCTTCAATTCGCGCCATCGCACGACATCGAGCGCGAAGTTGGTGAGGATGAACGAGCCAAGGAGGCCAAAGGCGTAGAGGTCGCCGAGAAAGACGGACGTGACCGGGCTTTGACCGGCGACGTAGACGAGGATCACCGGCGGCCCCATGGCCGCGAGGATGGCGACGTGCGGCGTGCGGCGCCACGCGTTCCGCTTTTCGACCACACGGGGAAGAAATCCCATCCGGGTCAGCGCCAGGAAGACGTGGTAGCCGCCGATGATCGCGGTGTTGCTGGCGAAGATCAGAAGGACGGCGCCGGTCACGGCGACTAAGTCGGCGAGGCCCGCGCCCGAGAACTGGCCGGCCAGAAGCGAGAGCAGCTGGTTGACGTTGGCCGGGCTGTTCGGGTCCGCCACCAGGGTGGTCTGCCATAGGGTGAGGAGCGGGCTCGTAAGGGTCATGGTCAGGATGACCAGGGCCATCGTCCGGTAAGCCGTGACGCGACGAGGCGAGCGCATCGCGGGTGCGATCTGGGCGACGCTCTCCAGCCCGGAAAAAGCGAGGAAAGCGGCGCCGAATCCCATGATGATCGTCAGCGGGGTGAGCGGTGGCGGACCCTGGGTGACCGCGGAAAAGCTGTGCAGCACTCCGGCCGCGCCAAGGTGCGCGGCGACCACGATCACGACGAGCAGCTGGGCGGCCGCAGCCGCCGTGGCGGCGACGAAGCTCACGACCGCGCTCTCGCGAATGCCGTAGATGTTGAGCAGGGCCAGTCCGCCCAGCGCGATGAGAGTTCCGGGCACCGCTTTGCCGAAGCCCGCCGTTGGAATGACCACCGCGAGGTACGCGATTCCGGAGAAGGCGCTGATCGCTGCCGTGAGGTAGTAGTCGACGATGATGAAAAGCCCGCCGACCAGCCCGGCAAGCGGATGCAGCGCTCTGGATGAGATGGTCACGACGCCGCCACCTTCCGGGTTGCGCCAGGTCACCTCCGCGTACTTCAGCGCGAGGAGGATGAACGCGAAGAGCGTCATCACGACGAAGATCGCCGCACGCTTGTTGTACCCGCTGGCGGAGAGGATGCCGGGCACGTAGTAGATCGAGGTGCCGATGTCGGCGAAGACGATCGACCAGCAAAGCAGCGGTCCGAGGCTTGCGCCGTGGAACTTTATCCGGCGCCTCGCAGCGGCGGGGGTGTGCATCAGGCGCTCGAGCGAAGGTCCCCGAGATGGCGACGCAACGCATCGAGGTCGGCGCGGAGCTGACTGACCGCGTGTTGGGCAGGTCTGTCGTCGAGCTCCATCTAGGCAACCGCCGCGACGTACAGCTCCGCTCGCTCGATCTGCCTGATGGCAGACCGCAGGACCTGGCGCCGTTCCGACGCCGTCCTCGATGCGGGTAGCTGAAGCACCGCGCTGCGCACGTCTCCAAGCTATGGGCGGTGGTGTGAGAAGCCCGTTTGGAGCGGCCGCCAACCCGTATGGATCTCGTATGGATTGGTTCGCGAGTCGGTTACGCTCGGAGCCGTGAACCCTGAGTCGGTGGCCCGCCGTGGCCGCAGGCCGGGAGACCTTCGGGTCGTCGTCCGCCGCCCCGCCAAGCTCCCCCGCACGCTCGGCGCGTCGGCGCTTTTCGCGGCCTGCTACGGCAACGTCGGGTCGAGCATCTACTACGCGCTTGGTGTCACCGCCGCCTTTGCCCTCGGGCTCACGCCGGTCGCCCTGATCCTCGCCGGCTTCATCTTCGTCACCACCGCCCTGAACTACGCAGAGGGCACCGCAGCCCTGCCGCACGCCGGCGGCAGCTCGAGCTTTGCGCGCCGCGCATTCAACGCGCCGATCGGCTACATCGTCGGCTGGGTGCAGCTCCTCAACTACACCGCGACGGTATCGATCTCCTCCTACTTCGCCATCAGCTACCTGGGATTCCTGGGCAAGTACATCCCGTTGCTGGCGCCGCTGAAGGCGGACCAGGCCACCCACGTCTTCGCCACCATCGTGCTGATCGCGCTCCTGATCGCGGTCAACGTCATCGGCATCCAGGAGTCGAGTGCCATCAACCTGGTGCTCGCCTTCACCGACCTGATCACACAGTTCGTGCTCGTGATCCTCGGGCTGATCCTGCTCCTGAACATCCAGACCGTCATCCACAACATCCATCTCGGCATCGCGCCGACGTGGGGCAACTTTCTCGCCAGCATCTCGATCGCGATGGTGACCTACACAGGCATAGAAACGATTTCCAACCTGTCGGAAGAAGCGAAGGACCCGGGCCGGAACGTGCCCCTCGCGACGTGGTGGGTCATCGTCGCGGTGCTTTTCGTCTCGGCGTTCCTCCCTACGATCGGCGTGAGCGTTTTTCCCGTCACGCTCGACCCTCAGACGCACACCTACACGACGCAGCTGGCGACCACATGGAAGGCCGACCCCGTGGCGGGCATCGTGACCGGCTTCCCGCAGGAGACGCTACGGTTCTGGGCGCAGGTCTGGGTCGGAATCCTGGCGTTCACGATCCTGGTCATCGCGACCAACGCCGGGTTGATCGGCATCTCTCGCCTCAGCTATTCGATGGCCGGCAACGACCTCCTCCCCCACCGCCTCGCCGCCCTGCACCCGAAATACAAGACCCCGTATGTGTCGATCATCGTTTTCGGAATCGTCGCGGGCCTTCTCGTTCTGCCCGGACTGATAGCAGGAAGCAAAGAGATCGACCTGATGGCCGCGGTGTATTCGCTTGCCGCGACCTTCGCCTTTTGCTCAGCCCATCTGTCAGTGATGCGACTGAGGTTCATCGAGCCATCGCTCCATCGTCCGTACCGCATGCCGTGGAATATCAAGTTCGGCCGCGACAGCATCCCCGTCCTCTCCCTTGTCGGCGCTCTCTTCATCGGCACGGTGTTCACGCAGCTCGTCTTTCAGAACATCTCCAGCTCGACCTTCATCTTCATGGGCTGGCTGGGACTCGGCGCGCTGGCCTACTTCGCCTACCGCCGCTACCGTGGCGAACCGCTTTGGGAGCCGCTCGAGACACCTCCGCCTCGCGAACGCGAGATCGAGCACGTCCCCTTCGAAACGCTGCCGAGGAGCGCGCGATATCGCATGGGTCGCCGCGAGCGGATCTCCGCGCACACCGCGAAGGTGAGCCACGTCCACGAGCGCCATCGACCCGCCTGGCAGCTGGAGCTCGAGCTGTTCTTTGCGCGCCACGGCGCGATTCGCGGGGTGTTGATAGTGCTCGTCTTTGCGGCGATCAGCGGATTCGCCGTATTCATCGACCTTTCCCGGTACGACCCGTTCGGCCCGGGCCTTGGATGGTCACCCGGCCTGGTGGTGGTCGCGTTCCTGGCAGCCTACGTCCTGAACCGAAGCCACGCCGAGCAGTAAGC
>WNGL01000301.1_pt1 | contig 64507 bp, 47 predicted proteins | sample 5400591 | NCBI WGS metagenome assembly WNGL01 (sample SAMN13153377, study PRJNA577476) | soil metagenome | isolation source: 80 cm soil or saprolite under Garry oak tree replicate 1 | place: USA:California | collected 2016-06-15 | reverse complement strand
CCGGGTTCGCGCGGCGCAGCGCGTCGATGTCGTCGAAGTTCATATGGCCGGTCCTCCTGCGGTGGCCGCGATCCTATGTCGACGTGCCGACGATTCCGGCCACGCACCTCGGCGTCGTCCCGCTCCGCGGCACATGGCCTCCGCGCAATGCTGGTCTATCCGGACCTGGTCGGGCAGGACGCGCGGGGCGGTACCCGACCGGGAGCTGCCTACCACGCCCCACCAGAGCAGGTGCCCCTCGGCTGCCAGCGCAAGACGCAGTGCCGTGCTCGGCCGCCACTTTGCGCACCGCAGCCCCGAGCGCACCCGATCGTCATCCGCCAGCAGGTAAGGCGGTGACTCTTTGACATCCGAGCGGCGTCTAGGATCAGCGGAAGACTTCGCAGGCTGATCGTGGGCGTGAGATTCGCCGTGCTGACGCCCGGACTGGTCCGAACGTTCCGTCCCCTATATGCCCATCAGAACATCCCAGTCAAGCCAAGGCCTCAGGCTGCGTGTCAGTGCTCAACGCTATGCGATGCGGGAAGCGGTGCACCTCCTGCGGCCAGCCGACCGCGACCGCGATCCTGCCGGCCCAATACCGTGCCTGGGCGTCGTCGGGCACATCGACGACCGCGAAGCCGCCGAGGTGCTCCTTGGTCTCGACGAACGGCCCGTCGGTGAATAGGGGCGAGCCGCTGCTCGGGTCGACGCTGCACACGACGGTCGACGCGTCCAGACCCCCGTCGCTGAAGACGAAGACACCGGCGTCCGTCATCTCCTCGATCACGGCCCGAGCGGACGTGGCCTTTTCGCGCAGCTCCTCCAACGTGTGGTCGGGCACCCACTCGTCGTTGAAGGCGATCAGGTACAGCGCCATCTCAAGCTCCTCTGCTCACGGGCAGCCCGGACGGCTGCCACTCACCTTCTCCACGAACGCACTCGCGTCGATACGACACCCCGGCCAAGATTGTCTCCAAGCTTCGGCATGCGACCGATCCTGCCGCACGAAACGCACGCTCATGCCGCCGTCAGCGCTATCAGTCCCCGCGAGCGCGAAGGACTGAGCTTGCGACCTGGCTACCGTGCGCCGCGAGTGCCGCAGCCGAAGCAGCCTCGTCGTTCGGGACCGTCCTTTGCGCTGTCGAGGAGCTCTTCGGCCTTCTCGACGATCGCGGCCATCTCGGACGGCGCGAACTCCACCTCGCCCTATACGTCAATCCGATGAAGCGTCGGGAGATCCGCGCGCACCGGCAAGAGCCCGTCGAAGTCGCCCGCTGCGTTGCACTCGCCTCCTGACGGATCAGGCACGCTGACGACCCGACCCTCGATCTCGAGGATGAAGTCGACTCCCATGCCGGGCAGTATCCCAGCGCACTGACATGCCGCTGCGGGCGCGCAGCGTTAGCGTGTGCGCGAGGGCGTCCTAGAAGCGAAACAGGCTTCGTGCCTCTCGCACGGTCAGATGCTGAGCTTCCGCAGTTCCTCGTGGAGAAGTCTCGTAAAGCCAGCCGCATCTCGGGCAACGAAGTAGCAGGGTTCCGCGCTCCTCGTTGCTGGAGATCTGTTCGACATGGCCGTAGAACATGTGCGCGTCGTCCGCGCAGTAGTCGCAGCTGCGATCGCGACGGGGGACGGCAGCACGTCATCGGTCACGGCGACGAACTCTAATGGCGCGACACGAACGCGCGGGCCTGTCGCCGATAGTGCACGCCCGGGCCGACGTTTGACCGCTGCTGCCGCCTACCGCGACGGCGTTCACCGTCCGCGCCGCTTGGAACGAACGTGCTGGGCATGTGCTGACCGTACGACCGACGTGGCTTGCTAGCGGCGCTTGATGCGTGTGCCGGCGGCCAGCGCGCACAGCGCGAGGCACACGAACACCGAACCAGTGCCGGCCATGCCAGCGTCGCCGAAGACAACGCCGGCAGTGAGCACGACAAGCCCAATCGGCCCGCCAGTGAAGGCAAAGGAGACGTACTTGACCCAGGGCCGGAAGCGGGGCAAGCCCCAACGAAGCGCGTTCTCCCAGAGCTCGCCATCGCCCTCACGTCGCGCGCCCGGCGGAGTCCGTGCCAGCGCCGTCCTCGCCACGGCTCACAGGTAGATTCACGCCGGTCCTTTCGCTGACGGTTCGATGATGCCTCAGCGGAACGTAGTTCGATGTCCAGCGCTACAACGCACTCATTCGCCGCGGACAGTGCGTGTGACCGTGTAGAACGCCGCGCTGCCCAGCCGCCGAGATCGCGAAACGCCTGTCCCGTGATCGGTGGACGACCCCGCCGGCGCAGTGCGCAGGAGTCACGCGTCGACTGCCCAGGAACCTGCTAGCAGTGGCCACTTGCCCAAGAATTCTGACGGACCCAGGTCGTCACGATCACCAGCGTAATAAGGTAACCCGCCCTGTCACGGTCTCAGCATGCAGGAGGAGCGACGCATAGAGTTCGCATTCGTGAGCCGTCCGGGCGAGTGGTCGGCCAGCGTGCCGGGGAACCCGTCGTGTTGACGCCGTCATGGGACACCCTTCGGCTGTTCCTACACGTTCTCGCCGCGACGGTGTGGGTGGGTGGCCAGCTGACACTAGCTGCGTTAGTGCCGGCTCTGCGGCGGCTCGGAACGGATATGCCGAAGGTCGCCGCACGGCAGTTCAACAGGGTTGCCTGGCCGGCGTTCGGCGTCTTGATCGTCACCGGTGTGTGGAACGTAGTCGCCGAACGCGACAAGGTCACCGCGGAATACCGGACCACGCTCGTCGTCAAGATCGTGGTCGTCGCGGTGTCCGGAGCGACGGCTGCTCTGCACGCTCGGTCCCGCAGCCGCACGGGGCTGGCCGTCTTCGGGGCGCTCACGGGCATCAGCGCCTTGACCGCGCTGCTGCTGGGGGTGTTGCTTGCCGGATAAGGACGCCGACGTCAGTCAAAACGAACGTACGACGACGGCTCCCGAATCGGGAAGCTACGTACTCGTCGAACCTGAGAGCGGTGACGGGTGGAAGACACCACCTCCGGCGGACGCAGTACGCACATGGATGCGTCGACCAGGAGCCGCGGGCGACGACGACCACAACTGGACTACCTGGCTGCACAAAGCCACGCCGTCGGAGTGGATCTCGGCATACGCGATCGACGAATGGCTCCCCCTGGGGTCGAGCCGGACTGGGCCTGATCGCACTCACGTACCGCGATCCGCAGTCAAGCCGCTCACGGTCGGCGCTGCTCTGCTTCAATGCAGCGGTGGGATCTCATTCGGGCCGGCCGCGCCCCGGCGAGGAGCGCATCGCTGCCTCCGAGGTGTTACGGGGGCTAGACCTACACCCCCGTTGGCCTAGGACAGGGTGACGGGCGCGTCTTGGTCAGCGTTAGAGGAATCGGATGTGTCACATAGCGAGCGCCCACGCCAGCTGAAGCCGAACTGACGCGAACCGTCCCGGGGGGTGGGAGCGGGTCGTTGTCGTCGGGGATGGGCGACGACGCGAGACACCAGCGCCGCCGCCAACCCCCGCGGGGCGGGGGCGTGCTTGGAGGCTTCGTCCGCGTACGCCTTCGAGATCGTCGACTATGCGCGGGCCCGTGTCGCCGAGAACCTCAGTGAAGCCTGCGCAGATCAGGCTGATCTGTGCGCAGCGGGGACTTGTCGGGTTCCTATCGCAGGCGATCACGCTTTGTGGACGGCCGGTCAAGGTACCTCAGCGCTGTCGCTGCGGAGTCTGATAGCGGTTGATCGGACGGCCGGTAGAGCCGTATGAGAGCACCAACTCCACGACTCCGGTCCGTTCGAGTTCGGCGAGGTAGCGTTGCGCGGTCGGTCGGCTGATGCCCAACTGCTCGGCCACCTCGGCGGCACCGACGGCGTGCGGCGCGTCGCGGACCGCGTCTAGGATCTTGCGCGGTGTAGGTGCGAGTTGCCGGCGTGCACCGCTCGCCGTGCTCGGAGCGCGAAGCAGGTCGTAGAGGCTGTCGATGGTGGCTTGATCGGCTTCTCCGCTGGCGTCGATGCGTTCGCGCCATTGGCGGTAGCTCTCGAGTTGCTCACGCAGTTGAGCGAAGCCGAAGGGCTTGACGAGATAGCGCAGGGCGCCTATTCGAAATGCGGTTCGCACGGTCTCGACATCGCGCGCGGCAGTAACGAGTATGCAGTCGATTGTCCCTTCGCCGGGCACGTTCAGGGACCGCAGTAATGACAGCCCGTCCTCGTCGGGGAGGTACACGTCCAGTAGCAGAAGATCGGGGTTGAGTTCGGCGATCGCCGATCGGGCCTCGGCCGCGGAATGGGCCTCGCCCACGCACGTGAACCCATCGATGCGTTCGACGCTCGCGCCGTGGATGTGCGCGACGCGGTAGTCATCGTCGACGACCAACGTCCGGATCATGTGTCTGCCCCTGTCGTGACCTTGGCGGCATCGGGTAGCGGCATGACGACGACGAACCGCGCGCCTGGGCCGATGGAGACGTCGATGCGTCCGCCGGCCCTCTTGACGATGCGATGCACGAGGGCAAGCCCAAGGCCTCGTCCGACGGTCCCTCGCCCGGGCTTCGTCGTGTAGCCGTCGACGAACAACTCGTTGACCGCGTTGGGTGCCACACCCGGGCCGGTGTCGCTCACCTCGATCCGTAGTTCACGGTGATCGGTGAGCCGCACGGTGATCTCGCGTGGACTCGGGCTGCCGCGCAAGGCGTCGATTGAGTTGTCGGTCAGGTTGCCGATGATGGTGATCAGTGCCTGGGCGTCCGCGTCAGGCATGTCGAGGTGCGAATCTTCAGTGACGACAAGGGTGATTCCCTCCTCTGCAGCCACTGCGATCTTGGCCACGAGCAGGGCGGCGAGCATTGGTGAGCCGATGCGAGCCCGCAAGTCCTCGGCTCGCGCTCCGGACGAGTGGGCGATCTCTGCCAGGTACTGCGCCGCCTCGTCCGATTCACCTATCTCGAGCAGTCCGGATGCGACGTGGAGCCGGTTTGCGTACTCGTGCTCCTGCGCGCGCAGTGCGGTGGTCAAGCCGGTCATCGCGCGCAGCTCGCGTACCAGCAGTTCGGTCTCGGTGCGGTCGTGCAGCGTGGCGACGGCGCCGACGGCGCGACCTCCCACGACCACTGGACGGTGGTTGACCACGAGGAGGAAGTCGTCGGTCAGCGTCATCTCGTCGACGCCGGGAAGCTCGCCAGCGAGCAATGCGCGCAGCCGTCCGGGCGGCACGACCTCCTCGAGTGGCCGGCCGATGGCGTCACCGTGGACTCGCAACAAGCGACGGGCTTCGGGGTTGATGAGGCTCACCCTGCCCCTCGCGTCAAATCCGATCACGCCTTCGCGGATGTCGTGCAGCATCGCCTCACGTTCCTGTAGCAGCGATGTGATCTCGGGAAGCTCGAGTCCGAATGTGGCACGCTTCATGCGTCGGGCCAGCACGAGTGAGGCCGCGATTCCGATGCCGAGCGCGAGTGCGGAGTACAGGAGGATCGCGCCGATCGCACCGCGTTGCTTCGCGGCGACATCCTTGATGAGGATGCCTACCGACACCTCGCCGATCACCGAGCCGTCAGGTCCGTCCAGCGGTGCCTTGCCGTTCGCCGACAACCCGAGCGAACCGTGGTCGATCGTCAGGTGCGTCTTGCCGTCCAGCGCGACTACGGGCTCGGTGATGCGCTGACCGATCAGCGCCGGGATCGGATGCGAGTGCCGTACTCCGTTGCGATCGATGACGACGACGTAGGCGGCATCGGTCCGGCGCATCACCTGGCTGGCGAGGCTCTGGATGATCCCGCTGCGATCATCGTTGGCCAACGCGGTTCGCACCTGCGGGATCTCGGCGACCGTGTTTGCAATGGCAGCCGCTCGCTGTTCGTACTGCTGCTCGACGGACTGGTTCGTGAGCCGGACGAACAGGAACGCGCCGATCGTCGTCGTGGCGAGAAGGATGCCGAGCACGCCCGCAAGGATCTGGAACGCCAACGTCTTGGTGCGGAACATGGCCTGGATAGGAACACGCCTCGGACGAGAAGCCAATAGGTCACTGAGCAGAACGCACGAAACGCTCGGAAAGCTCCGTTCACGGGCACTATTACGACGATCGACGACTAACGCGAGCAACGCGGTTAACGGCCGCAACGGTGCCGGCCGGACCGATCAGCCGCCTAGCGTCCCCGCAACTCAACGACGGGACGCGAAGGGAAGCAGCTGATCATGACTTCGACCGAATCGCGGACGGCGGCGGGCGCGCCGGCAATCGAGCTGCGCGACGTCACGAAGAGGTTCCAGACGCCCGCCGGATCGGCATACGTCGCGCTTCGTAGCCTCGACCTGACTGTTGACGAGGGCGAGTTCTGTGCGGTGGTCGGGCCGACGGGCTGCGGGAAGTCGACAACGCTCACGCTGATCTCAGGGCTGGAGCGGGCGAGCGCGGGACAGGTACGCGTGCACGGCGAGCCGGTCGACGGCATCACCCGCGGAGTTGGCTTCATGTTCCAGACCGACGCGATCCTGCCGTGGAAGACGGTGCTCGACAATGTCGCTGCCGGGCCCCGCTTCCGGAGGGTGCCGAAGACTCAGGCCATTGCGGAAAGCCGGGACTGGATTCGTCGCGTGGGACTCGCAGGCTTCGAGAACCGCTACCCGCATCAGCTGTCGGGCGGCATGCGTAAGCGGGTGGCGCTCGCGCAGAACCTGATCAACGAGCCGCGGGTCCTGCTGATGGACGAGCCGTTCAGCGCTCTGGACGTGCAGACCCGCTCGATCATGTCGGGCGAGCTGCTTGGCCTCTGGGAGCAGACCCGCCCCGCGGTCGTCTTCGTGACGCACGATCTCGAGGAGGCGATCGCGCTCTCCGACAAGGTCGTCGTGATGACGGCCGGCCCGGGCGGCACTGTCAAGGCCACCTTCCCGGTGAACCTGCCGCGTCCGCGCGTCATCCAAGAGATCCGCTTCGATCCGGAGTTCGTCGCGCTGTATCACCAGATCTGGGAGGCACTGCGTACCGAGGTCGACATCGCCTACGCCCAGACGACCGCGAAGGTGGCCGGGAGCGCAGCGTGACGGAGATCATCGGAGCCGAGTACGAGACGCGTGCCGGTATCGCATCGATGCCCGAGACAGAGATGCCACGCAGGCCGAATCGCTGGCGCCATCGGTTGATCGTGCACGCCAGCCAGCTGGGCGTCCTTCTGGTGGTCCTCGGTGGTTGGCAGTGGGCAGCGAGTTCCGGCCACCTCGACCCGGTGCTGTTCGGCAAGCCGAGTGGCGTCGTGGGCCGGCTGCATACCTGGATCAGGGACGGCACGGCCATCGGGTCCCTCGGCCAGCAGATCGAAGTCACCCTCAAGGAGGCCGTGCTCGGCTTCGCGATCGGGACGGCGCTCGGAATCGTCAGCGGCATCGCGCTCGGCTGGAGTCGAAGGTGCTCCTGGTCATCGTCCTGGTCTTCTTCGGCGTCTTCTTCAACGCATTTCAGGGGACGCGTGAGGTCGACCGCAACTTCATCGCCAACATGACGATCCTGGGTGCCTCGAGGTGGCAGGTCACCCGTCACGTCGTGCTGCCGTCCGCGTTCACCTGGATCGTCGCCAGCCTGCACGTCAGCTTCGGCTTCGCCCTGATCGGCGCGATCGTCGGCGAGTTCATCGGCGCGCAGAACGGGCTCGGGGTGCTCATCAAGTACGCGCAAGGCACGTTCGACGCCAACGGCGTGTGGGCCGCGATGGTGATCATGGCCGTCGTCGCCCTCCTCGCGGAATTCCTGATCACCCGGTTGGAGAAACGACTGCTGCGCTGGCGTCCGAGCCAGCTCGGCGGGCCGGATCTATAGCAAGCAGCACCGAGCCAGTGGGCGTCTCTGCCCACGAACCAGCGCACGACCCATCTCTAGGAGGACACGTGTCCAGAATCAGGACGCTCGCCGTGGTTGCGCTCGTCGCGACCCTCGCGGCGGCAGCGTGTAGCTCGAAGGCGAGCCACACAACGACTCAGCAGCACGTCGGCGCCACCACCGGCGACAAGATCAGCATCATGGTTGGCGGGTTGAACAAACAGATCTACCTGCCCTACATGCTCGCTGAGCGTCTCGGCTACTACAAGGCAGCCGGCCTCGACGTGTCGCTCTCCGACGAGCCCGCCGGCAGCGACGCCACAACCGCGATGCTCGCGGGACAGGTCGACGGCGTCGGTGGCTTCTACGACCACACGATCGCGCTACAGGCAGTGGGCAAATCCGCCGAGTCGGTGGTCTCGATGTTGCAGGTTCCTGGCGAGGTGGAGCTGTGCCGCAACGACCTGAAGTCGCAGATCCACTCCGCGGCGGACTGGAAAGGGCTCAGCCTGGGCATCACCGACACGGGTTCGTCCACGGACTTCCTCACCCAGTATCTGGCTCAGAAGAACGGTGTCGACCCGGCCAGCACGCACCGGATCGGCGTGCAGGCCGGCCCGACGTTCATCGCAGCCATCCAGCACAAGAACATCGCATGTGGCATGACGACCGAGCCGACAGTGTCGACGCTGATGGCGACCGGCAGCGTCTACATCCTCTACGACACCCGCTCCGCCGCCGGCGCACAGGCAGCATTCGGGGGTGAGTACCCAGCGACGTCGCTCTACCTGACGACGTCCTACGTCAACTCGCACCACGCCACCGTGCAGAAGCTGGTCAACGCCTACGTCAAGACGCTCAAGTGGATCCAGTCCCACACGGGAGCGGAGATCGCAGCCCAGATGCCGGCCGACTACTACGCAGGATCCGGACTCGCCGCCTACGTCAAGGCACTCGACAGCGAAAAAGGCATCTACAACCCCACGGGAATGATGCCGCCCACCGGTCCGCAAACCTGCTTGAAAGTCCAGCAGGCATTCAACCCCGCGGTCAAAGGCAAGACAATCGACCTGCCCAAGACCTTCACAAATCAATTCGTACAAGCCGCAAGCTAACCCAACGAGCTTCAGTTAGCTGACACGGTGTATCCCTTGACTGCGCTCGGGGATACACCGTGTCCCAGCCGGTCTGAGCGCGCTCGAATCGGCAAACTGTTCCGGTAACCGACGCCGACATACATTTCATCGGTGCGGTATTGGGCCGCGGCCTGCGCGCCTGCCGAGCGGCCCTGATCGACGCGTGCGACGCCGGGGTGGGCGGTCGAGCTCCGCCGCGAAGAAAGTCGAGGCCGCCTTGAGGATCTCATTCGCGCGGCGCAGCTCAGCGTTCTCCCGCTTGAGCGCCTTGATCTGTTCCGACTCTTCGGTCGTAATCCCGGGCCGCTGACCCGAGTCGATCTCGGTCCGGCGAACCCTCTTCCGCAACGTCTCGGGCGAACCGATCCCCCAACTTCTCAGAGATCGACACGATCGCGTTGAACTCGGTCGGATACTCACCCTTCGTTTCCAGCACCATCCGGACCGCGCGATCACGCAGCTCCTTCGGGTACGACGACGGACGTCCCATGGGACTTCATCCTTCCAACGAATGAAGTCTCCAGACATCCCGGGACGGCTCATCCAGTCATGGGGTGGTGCGGCGCTGGTGACTGGTTCGGTGGCGGCCGGGTGTGGTGCCGATGATGTGGGTGAAGGCTGCGATGAAGCTGCTGGGGTTCGCCCATCCGCAGGCGTGGGCGACGTGGGTGGTGTCGTGGCCGTCGGCGAGGAGGACGAGGGCGTGATAGATGCGTAGCTGTGTGCGCCACTCGTAGAAGGTCATGCCGAGTTCGTTGTGGAACAGGCGGCTGAGAGTGCGGGCGCTGGCTCCGATCGTCTGCCCGAGTTCGGCCAGTGAGGTGTTGTCGGCGGGATTCTCGTACAGCATCTGGGTAATGGCTTGCAGCCGGTCGTCGTGTGGTTCTGGCAGCTGGAGTGGCTGCTCGTGTGCTTCGTGGAGTTCGTCGACGAGGACTCGACGGAGGCGAGCGCGGGCGGCGCGGTCGACGTCGCGCGCTACGGGGTCGTAGTTGCGTGGGCCGGTGAGGGCGAGCAGGATTTCGCGGGCGAGGTCGGAGGCCGTGAACACGGCCGGATGGCCTGGTATGAGCCGGGCCAGGGATGCCGGTAGGAATTCGATCCGCATATCGGTGTGGCCGTGAGCGCGGTGGTAGTGCGTGAATCCGGCCGGTGTCCATGCGACTCGATTGGCGGGAACGATCGAGGTGCCACCTTCGGTGTGCACTGACAGGACGCCGCGGGCTGCGTACACGAGGTGTCCGCGTGGATGGGAATGCACTGAGCTTGTCCCCCCCGGCGGCCATAGATGTACGCCGCCGGACGGCCACAGCCGTGACGTGGGCTCGGCCCGCGGAAGTTGGCGGCCAACGGGCATAAGTTGGCACTCTACCGGTGGCCAGCCACGGCGGGTCCTGACGACAGTGGACGCATGAGTACGACGATGCGAGCGGCTGTCTGTGTCAGGGCGGGGGGCCCGGAGGTACTGGAGATCCGTGAGCTGCCGATACCAGCGGTGCGCGAGGGCTGGAGCCTGGTGCAGGTCAAGGGCGCCGGTTTGAACCGGTCGGAGCTCCGGACCCGTCAGGGACATTCCCCGAACGTGACGTTCCCGCGTGTACTCGGAATCGAATGTGTGGGAATCGTGGCAGCCTCGACCGATCCCGCCTTGCCGGACGGGGCGACCGTTGCGGCGGTGATGGGTGAGATGGGCCGGGAGTTCGACGGCGGCTATGCGGAGTACGCGTTGTTGCCGAACTCCCTGCTGATGCCGGTCACGACCACGTTGCCTTGGGACGTGTTGGCCGCACTGCCCGAGACGTACCTGACTGCGCAGGGCTCGCTGGACGCGTTGGGCGTCGTGCCGGGTAGCCGGCTGCTGATCCGGGGCGGGACCTCGTCGGTCGGCATGGCCGCCGCGTCGATCGCGTCCGGCCACGGCATCGAAACCGCGGCCACGACTCGGCGGCAAGGCAAGATCGACGCGTTGACCGCGGCTGGCGTCGACTATGCACTCGTCGACGACGGTGGGTCGCTGGCGGCGAGTCTGCGGGCGGTCTGGCCCAAGGGTCCGGACTATGTCCTGGATCTCGTCGGGGCGAACACGGCAGTCGACTCGCTGCACCTGGTCCGTCGTGGCGGGACGGTGTGTGTAACGGGGTCGCTCAGTGGGTGGGTGATCCCGAACCTCGAACCGATAGCGATGATCCCGTCCGGAACCAAGCTCACGGCCTTCCACAGCGACAACATCAAGGGCAGCGCGGGCACGAGCATGTTGCAGCGGATCGTCCACGAGGTCGAGGCCGGCATCTATCGACCCAACCTCGACCGTGTCTTCGACCTGGACGACATCGTTGCGGCCCACCACTACACGGAGAACAATCAAGCCACCGGAAAGCTTGTCGTGGTGCCCTAGCCACTCGGCATTGATCGACTGCGACTCACATGCGCAGTCGCTCTGCCGGTAGTAAACCGGGCCGTCGCAGGTTCGAATCCTGCCGGGGGCACCAGCAGAATCAACAAGCGACAGGCTGATCCTCCGAAGCGGAATACGTGCTCCCACGAGGGCGGCCGCGGGGCCGGATCAGCCGCCGATCGGACCTGGCCGGCCCAAAGTATGCGCACTTGCCGTGAGGAGTCGAAACCGACTCAACGCGGTGGACGAGGCGTCCATCCCCTTCAGAGCAAGCTCGTCTTGCACGCACGCGAGCTTCCCCATGCCGAGCGCAATCGTGCCCAGTGGGCCGCCCACGCGGGCCGAGGCCGGCCGATGGCATTGATCGACACGAGTTTGGCGCCCACGGTTCCGCACCGGGCACTTGGCACGGCTCGCCACGGACATCAAGGTCGATATCCTCAGAATATGTGCGGCGCGCTGGCTGAACCGCCGCACCTGCCACCGGCCACCGGGGAGCAGGTGCCTTCGCACCGTGCCGAGGCGGCCCCGGGAGGCACGCCGGATCTGCGCTCAGCCGGCCGGCGGTCGCCCGATGTCGACGTTCTCGTGCTGACTCCGGCCGACTGGTCGCAATTGAAGCGCGTGCGGCTCCGCGCACTCCAGGACTCGCCGCACGCCTTTGCCTCGGCGTACCAGCACGAGGCGCGATGGTCGGAAGACGAGTGGAGATCCACGTTCGACGCATCGTTCTGGCTGGCGGCTGGAACGAGGCATCACCTGATCGGCCTGGCACGATCCACGCCTGCAGAGCGGGCTTGGCAGCGCAATGTCGAGTCGGTGTGGGTGCAGCCCGATCGCCGCCGACGCGGAGTCACTCGCATGATGATGCAGAAGCTGATCGAACACGAGCCGCACGGGGTCACCGAGTTGTACGCGTGGGTGCTCGACGGCAACGACGCCGCGCGCCGGGTATATCAGCGGCTCGGCTTTGTGCTCACAGGCGAGCGGCAGCCGCTGCCGACCTCACCGGGACGGATGGAGGAGCGCCTCGTGCTGCGGATCGGCCGTGATCGCGGCCGCGGCTGAATTCGAGCACCGACGGCATCTTGGAAAGGTCCGTGTTCGCGAACGCGGCTGCTCGCCAGTTCGGCAACTCGAGGAAGTCGAACGCATCGGCGAACGAGCCGACGTTTCCAATTCGTGCTGCTGCGTTTTCGAAGATGTGCCGATCGTGTCGCCAGGCCTCGATGAATTCAACGCAGTCGTCGGGTGTGATCAGTCCAGCCTGCCCGGCGGCCGCCTCCATGGACCTGAGCGCCTGGACGTTCTCGTTCGAATCGAGCCGATCCCGCAAAGTCGCCGCAATATCCTCGATGAGGCTCTGACGGGCCGACGAGAAGGCCTCCCAATACGACCTGCCGGCCGCAGACAAGTCCAATCCCGTCGACATGAGCGCATACAGCCCCTCGGCCAGAAGGTCGCCGAATTCCTCGCGTCTGGCCCGATCTGGGTCTGCAAACGGATCGTATTGACGTTGCACCGCGGTGCCGACGGCAGGCAGCCGGCCGTGCGCGGCGTGCCCGGAGAAGAAGAACCAGTCCTCGTTGTAGATATCTGGGAAGAACGGCAACGGCTGATCGGCACAGTTGACGCCCAGCGCAGCGCCGGTGAGAAACACGTCCTGCTTCTCGCCGCGCAGGCGGTTGGCGTGGCAGACGACGGAGTTGTCGGGAAACTGTCGGCACAGAAGTCCGGCAACCTGCGTGCCGTCCAACTGCGACGCCAGCTTGGTCAGATCCTCGGCATCTTTCACGGTCACGTCGTCGTCCAGAAACATGATCTTGTTCCAGCCCAGGAGGCGGGCAAGCAGCAGGCCGATGTTCCGCTTGAGGCTCAGGTCGCTGGCACGCCCGGCGCTGAGACTGCGAACCGCGTTCGAGCTCGCTGACGCGGTCAGATACGGGTGCGGGTACGCCGCCGGCACGTCGACGATAAGCGCGCGGCTGCCCGGGATCCTCGCCACATGAGCCGCGACCTCGTCGATCTTCGATTGCTGGCTGCCCAGCACGACCAGCATCGTTTCCGCATCCGCGGCGAGTTGGATCGCCCTGATCATCTGATCCGCGCGGCGCGCCGTCGGAACGATGATCGCGTTGAGCGGTTGACGGCGGCCCGACTGCGTCGGCTTGACCTGTGAGACGTCGTGCATGAGGCCGCGGTGCGACGAAAGCTGGCCGATCCGCACGTTCCTACGAGGGATCTCCACGGCGGCGGGGAGGTTGGGGCGCACAGTGCTCCTGTTCGTTATCTGCGACCGGAAGGCCACTCATAGAGCCGCGCGTGCTCATGCTGGATGTCCGGCGAAAGTGTTACGTCCTCGACGACAGGAACCCGCAGTAACAGCGCGAATTCTCCCTCCGGGAAATGCTCGGCCAGGTATGCTTCGTTCGACTCGCGCAGCCGCGCATCGGTCAGTGCCCGGACGGCGCCGAGCACTCCTCGACTGTGCACGCCGTTGCAGATCGTGAGAGTTCGATTTGAGTTGAACGGATTCTCCAGGCGCGCCAGGAGCGCGATGTCCTCGGTCAACTCTTTGTTGTTCTCGTCGGCCCACGTCGGGTAGTAGCGACGCTCGGTTCCGTCCTCCGCACGTACTGCGAAGACCTCGCCGGTATCGAGCTGCTCGTCTTCGACCTGGATGACCGGAAGTCGGTCGAGGTACCGGAACAGCCTGGCTGTGATGTTGTTCCAGCCGATTCCGCCGAGCAATACCACGTGCCCGGACAGGTCATCTGCCCTGACCTCGGATGCGAGCTTGTGGAATACCCCGAACTCCGGCGAATTCTGTGCTCGGATATGTCCATGCAGTTCGATCAGCGCGTCGAGGTCGCCGTACGAATGCATATGTGTGTAGTTGGGGTTCTCAGGTGATGCCAGAGGTCCTTCGACGCCCTCGGGAGCGTTCGGGCAGATGATCGTAATCGGCCCCGTGTCATCGAAGAACCAATAGCGCGGAGACGCTGCGGTGTCTGACGGAGTCGCACCCCGCGCGGCAGTCCAAAGATCGAGCAGCTCACTCTCGATCGCGTCCCTCTTATGAAGCTCGTCCGGCGTCAGGTCGCTCTGCGGAATCAAGCGCGGCGCACCTTCGAGCGACCGGGACGTCGCGAAGAAACGCGCGTAGGGCTCGAGCCTGAACTCCGGCGGCGCGGCGGGAGTTCGGGTGTTCTCCCAGGACGAGACCGTCTTCGGCGTGATCGGATGCTCCACCGCGAAGGCGCTCGCGAGATCGGCCTGGGTCAGACCGGCGTGGTCTCGCAGCTGGCGCAGTCGCTGAGCGAGCCTGATCTCGGCGGGTGTGGGCGCTACGGCCACGCGCTCTCCTAAGATGCTCGGCCGTTTCGTCACGGCGGGCGCAGTTTAGCGGCTTGAAAGACCCGAAGTCCGCAGGCTAGCAGGCGAGTCGGCTTCTTGACCAGTTCGTCTCTGCGAGGTAGCTTCTGTCGTGGATTTTCAAGTAGAGCTAGTGAAAGTCTACAAGACTCTAGTAGACCTACCAGGACAATGACAACGGGGTCGCCCACGAAAGGGGGTGCCTCTTGAATGTCAGACCGCTGACCTGGCCACCGACGCATTCGCCTGCCGACCGGAGCTCGCTGCAATCCGGTGGGGCCGCGAACCGGGTAGGCCGTCTGGCCGGGCCCACAGAAGACCGAAGCCGTCCCACTGACGGCGCCGAGCTGACGCGGATTCATCGTCGCCACAGCCCAGCGCAAGCACCGTCCGAAACCCCGCGACCGAACCCTCAGGGATGCGCCGCGTCGTATCCGGCTGCGATCCAGCCGCGCGCCTCGACTCAGCCGACCCCTCAAAGTCCTGGAAGGGCAGTCACGTGAAGATCCATATGCGCTGCCTCGCGCTTGCCGCCGCGTTCACCCATACGTGTCCTACCGAGACCCGGGCCGACTCGTCGGCCGCCACTTCGGGCTCAGCAAGAGCCGTGCCGCGCGAGCCCGGCACCGCCCTGCATCGACCGAGTGCCATTCCGCGCACGTTTCTGAAGGGAGCATGACCATGCTGTACGCGCTCCTGCTCGCGCTCGCCGCCTTCGGTTCGTGCACCACTTTCCTGGCACTCCGCAGCCGGTCAGCTCGGGTGCGCCGGGCACATCTCATCGCCCGGATCCGGCAGGGAGAAGCTACGCAGGTTCTACTGCAGGAACAGGTTCCCTTCGCGCGCCGGGCACGCCGTGCGAGATACGCGATGCAGCACCAATCCCGCAGGCTCACCAATGCCGGCCGAAGGCGCGACGCACTGTCCCGCCGGATCTGGCACGGCACACGGTGGTCGTCGGGTTTCGTCGTCGTCGTGTGTGTCGGTGCGTGGCTGTGGGCAGTTCTCTTCATCCTGCAACGGGAAATGGACATCAACATTCTGGTCGCGTTGGGTTATGCCTCGCCTTCGGTACTTGGCATGCTCATCGCGCTCGCGTTCGCCGTGGTGGGAATGATCGTCTGCGGCCTACTCGGCCTCCATTCGCTGCTGCCGCCGTCGATCAAGTCGGTCGGTCGGTTTGGTCGGATCGCGGCCGCACTCATGCTCGCCGCAGTCTCGATCACGTTCATGGCATATCTGAAGGAGATCGCCGTGAATCGATCCGTCGATCGGTTCAGCGCCGAGGTGTCCACGCTCCAGAACGCCCTCCAGCAGACCCGCGGCACGCCGGCGGAACAAGCCACCCGTGACGCTCTCGCGAACGCGCAAGAACGGCTGGCCGCCGGCAAGACCCTCGACCAGTCGCTGACGACGACTGTCATGGCATTCGAGACGGCCTCCTCTGCCGCGCCCATACTGGCGGTCGAGTTGGCGGTCGTCGGCTATTACGCGGTCGCCGCGAACCGCGCCGGCCGTTCGTTGAGTGCCGCTCGACGCACCATCTCGCGTACCCAGGAGGACTACAACGGCTATGCGGTAGGCCTTCTCGCCGAGGCGGGCGTGCCGGTCGCCACCGTCAAGCAGTATCTGGCCGAACTTCCCGAACTCGACCCGGAACATCCACCGACTTTCGACAGCCGCGGCCTGCTCGACATCCGCGCCGCCCCCCTCGCTGAGGACGAGCCGTCGCGCGCATGATGTGCCGCGAACCGTCTATCGCGGAGTGAGAGTCGGCGGTTCCTTCCTTTGTTACTGACGGGTAGGTAAGGTCTGAGGCGACGTGTCCACCTCTTGCTAGGAGGCGGTCGTGACGCGGCAGACAGGTGGGGCACAGGAGTCACGGGCGATCGCCGAGGCGGCCCGCGAGACCGAATGGCGCAAGCCGAGCTTCGCCAAGGAACTGTTCCTGGGCCGACTGCGACTGGACTTGATTCATCCGCATCCGCGTCCCACCCCGGACGACAAGGAAAAGGGCGAGGAGTTCCTGGCCCGGCTGCGGGCGTTCCTCGAGACGGAGGTCGATGCCGCGGCGATCGAACGCGAGGCGCGGATACCCGACGAGCTCATCAAGGGACTCAAGGATCTCGGGGCGCTGGGCATGCAAGTGCCCGAACAGTACGGCGGCCTGGGACTGAGCAAGCTGTACTACACCAGGGCGCTGCAACTGGTCGGCTCGGTCAATCCCGCGTTGGGTGCGCTGTTGTCGGCGCATCAGTCGATCGGTGTTCCACAGCCCGTCAAGCTGTTCGGAACGCCCGAGCAGAAGCAGCGTTACCTGCCGCGGTGTGCACGCACCGACATCAGCGCGTTCCTCCTCACCGAACCGGACGTCGGAAGCGACCCCGCGCGGTTGCAGACGTCCGCGGTGCCGACGGACGACGGGTCGGCGTACGTCCTCAACGGCGTCAAGCTGTGGGGTACCAACGGTGTGATCGCCGATCTGCTCGTCGTCATGGCGAAGGTGCCCAAGTCTGACGGGCATCGTGGCGGGATCACCGCGTTCGTCGTCGAGGCGGACTCGCCGGGGATCACGGTAGAGAACCGCAACGCGTTCCTCGGCCTGCGAGGCATCGAGAACAGTGTCACCCGCTTCCACGACGTGCGCGTGCCTGCAGAGAACGTCGTCGGACGTGAAGGGCAAGGGCTCAAGATCGCCCTGACGACCCTCAACGCCGGACGGCTCTCGTTGCCCGCCCTGTGCGCTGCGGGCGGCAAGTGGTGCCTGAACATTGCGCGCGAGTGGTCCGGCGCCCGCGAACAATGGGGCCGGCCGATCGGCGGCCACGAAGCGATCGCCGACAAGCTCGCGTTCATCGCGGCGACGAGCTACGCGCTCGATGCCGTGCTCGAGCTGTCGAGCATGCTCGCCGACGACGACCGGAACGACATCCGCATCGAAGCAGCGCTTGCGAAGCTGTACGGCTCGGAGATGGCGTGGAAGATGGCCGACGAGCTGCTCCAGGTGCGAGGCGGACGCGGCTATGAGACTGCTGCATCGCTGGCGGCTCGCGGGGAGAAGGCGGTACCCGTCGAGCAGGTTCTGCGAGACCTGCGGATCAACCGGATCTTCGAAGGCTCCACCGAGATCATGCACTTGCTCATCGCGCGAGAAGCGGTCGACACCCACTTGGCCGTCGGCGGGGACCTCATCGACAAGTCCGTGCCGATGAAGCGACGAGCACGGGCTGCCGCCCGCGCCGGCGGCTTCTACGCCGGCTGGCTGCCGAAGTTGACTGTAGGTGCCGGGCAGCTGCCCTCGTCCTACACCGAGTTCGGCCGGCTGGCCGGCCACCTGCGCTACGTCGAGCGCAGCTCGCGCCGGCTCGCTCGATCGACGTTCTACGGCATGTCGCGTTGGCAAGGTCGACTGGAGTACCGGCAGGTGTTCCTAGGACGCATCGTCGACATCGGTGCGGAGCTCTACGCCATGACCGCTGCCTGCGTGCGCGCCCAGATGCTCCGCGACGACGACCCGGAGAAGGGCGCCTCGGCCGAGGAGTTGGCCGACGCGTTCTGCACACAGGCCCGGCTACGAGCCGACGCCTTGTTCCACGGGCTGTGGCACAACGCCGATGCCACCAACCGCCGACTCGCCAAGCACGTCATCGAGGGCCGCTACATCTGGGCCGAGGACGGCGTGCTCCTCGTGGACGACGACGCACCCTGGATCGCCGACACCACACCCGGACCATCAACTGCGGAGAACGTGCGCCACCGCATTCCCTGAGTGAAACAGCCGGATTCCGTCTGGTCACTCGCTAGCCGAGCGTCCGGGGCAGGCCGAAGTACGGCGCCAGGCCCGACTCGAACCGGGTGATCTCGCAAATCCTGTCGCCGGCGAGGGCGACCACCTCGACGCCGGTGACATACAGGCCCCCCGTGACCGGGTCGCGGAAGTACTCGCCCCACGCGGGCTGGCCGTTCGCTCGGACGGGCACCATCCGGGCGATCCCTCGCCGGTGAGCGGCGATCGCGGTGAAGAAGCGATGCACCGCCTCGGTCCCGTGGTACTCGAACGGCAGGGGCGGCATCCGCACCCACACGTCATCGGTCATCAGTGCGACGAGCCCGTCGACGTCCAGCTCGGTGAAGGCTGCGACGAACCGGTCCAGCAGCGCCCGCTCCTGCGGCGAACCGGGTGGCAGCGGGGGCGGGCCGGACGAGCGGGTCGCGTCCATCGTCGCGCGGGCGCGTTTGAGGGCGTTGGTGACCGCGTCCTCGGTGAGCCCGAGCAGCTCGGCGGTCTCACTCGCGCGGTACCCGAGCACGTCGCGCAGCAGCAGCACGGCACGCTGGTTCGGCGGCAGCAGCTGGACGGCGGTGACGAACGCCAGCGAGATCGCCTCGCGGGACTCGTAGCGAGCCTCGGGTCCTGGCGCCTGATCGGACAGCCCCTCGAGCAACACGTCGGGAAACGGCTGCAGCCACGGCACCTCACCCAGGCGGGTCGGCTCCGGCGGGCGTACGGGTAGCAGCGCCGCGGTCACCGGCCGCCGTGCGGACGATCGCAGCATGTTGAGGCACCGGTTGGTGGCGATGCGGTACAGCCACGTGCGGACCGACGCGCGACCCTCGAAGCCGTCGAGGCCTACCCAGGCCGCTAGCAGCGTCTCCTGCAGCGCGTCCTCGGCGTCCTGCAGTGAACCGAGCATGCGATAGCAGTGCACCTGCAGTTCGCGGCGATGCGGCTCGATCAGGGCGGTGAACGCGTCCCGGTCGCCGCCACGGGCCCGCTGGAGCAGTTCTGCCGACATCTGCCACCTCCGTCTCGCTCATGTCCCCCGTACCGGCACGTACTGACACCGGCGGCCCGCGGAACTGGTCACGGTCGGCGCGACCAGTTTCCGGCGCATGCCGTGTCTGTCCCTGCGAACCGGAATTCCCGGCGATCAGCACCACCGGACTTCCGCGGTGCGCGGACGGTCGGTTAAGTATCAGGAGGACGGCATGACAATCGAAGGCAGAGCAGTTCTGGTGACTGGCGCCAATCGCGGCATCGGGCAAGCGCTGGTCGAGGAAGCGTTGCGGCGAGGCGCGAAACGGGTCTATGCCGGTACCCGCCAGGCGCTGGCCCACCCGGATCGGCGCGTCACGCCGCTCCGCCTGGACGTGACCGACGCCGCCCAGATCCAGGCCGCCGCCCAGCGAGTCGAGTCGCTGGATGTCCTGATCAACAACGCCGGCCTGGGGCTTTACGACGACCTCAGTGATCGAGCCGCGATCGAACAGAGCCTGGCCGTCAACCTCTACGGCACCCACGACATGACCCAGGCCGTCCTGCCGCTACTGACTCGTTCCCGGGGAGCTATCGTCAACATCTCCTCGCTGTCCGCGTTCGCCGCCGTGCCGGTCATGCCGGCCTACTCGATCTCCAAAGCGGCCGCGTTCTCCCTGTCCCAATCACTGCGCGCCCTCCTCGCCCGACACGGCATAAGCGTGCACGCCGTGCTGACCGGCCCCGTGGACACCGACATGTCCCGAGACCTCGACATACCCAAGGCATCTGCGCAGTCCGTCGCCCGAGCCATCTTCGACGGTCTCGACAACGGCGACGAAGACATCTTCCCCGACCCCCTCTCAGCACCGATGGCCGAAAGCTGGCGCAACGGCGCAGCCAAGGCACTCGAACGCCAGAACGCGACGCTCATCGCAACCGAACCGGGCAACTCGCTCAGCTACGAACCCGTTCGGTGAGCGCGAGTGGTGACTGGGCCAAGATCAGTGCGGCCGCGCCGAGCACCTCGGCGCGGTCGCCGAGCAAGCCCGCGACGACGCGCACGTTGGCGGCCGTAGCGGCGACGCTGTGGCGCTGGATGCTGGTGCGGATCGGGTCCAGGAGCACGTCGCCGGTCGCGGCCAGCTCACCTCCGATAACGACGAGTTCGGGGTTGAGGACGTTGACGAGTCCGGAGACGACTGTGCCGACGGCCTCGCCGGCGTCGGCTACCGCCCGGCGAGCGCCACGGTCGCCGGACGCGACCAGGTCGAGCAGTTCGGCGACGGTTATCGGCCGCAACGTGCTCTGTTCCAGCAGCCGCGCCACGGCGACGGGGCTCGCGACGGTCTCCAGGCAGCCTCGGTTGCCGCAGCGGCAGATCGGCCCGCTCGGGTCGACGCATATGTGCCCGATCTCCCCGGCCATGCCGAGTGCACCCTGATACGGCTGGCCGGCTAGAACCAGGCCGGCGCCCACGCCGGCCGAGAGGCGGATATACGTCATCTCGTCGACGCCGCGACCGGCGCCGAAGACCTTCTCGCCGAGCGCCCCTACGTCGGCGTCATTGGCGAGTTGGACGGACACGCCGAGCCGATCCTCCATTTCGGCGGCGGGGACGACCCCTTGCCAGCCGGGCAGAATCCCGTCCGCCGCGAGTTGTCCGGTGTGCTTGTTGACCGGCGCGGCGAGCCCCATGCCGGCGCCGAGCAGCCGCTCCGGCGCCACGGCCGCGTCACGCAGGGCCCGCCGGACGAGGTCATGCACGAGATCCAGCGTCTCCGAGGGGGCGTCGTCGACGTCCGCGCGGGACCACTCGTCGGCGAGCGGTTCGCCGGCGAGATCGCAGATCATGACTCGAACGTGCTGATGGCCGATGTCGATCCCGATCGCGAACGCGGCGCCGGGCACGAGGGAGAGCAGGGTCGGCGGCCGACCGGTGCCGCGCGGCCGCTGCTCGGCCTCGGGAACCTCGTGCTCCTGGACCAGATGGGCCCGGCCGAGCTCTTCGGCGACGGTGGAGACCGTGGCCCGCGACAGGCCTGTGCGCCGGGCGATTTCGGCTCGGCTGACGGCCGGATGCCGGTAGATCGACTCGATCACGCGCAGCCGGTTCAGGTCGCGCAGACCGAGTGGCTGCGGTGTCCGGGGTGCGATTGCTCGAGTAGCCACGGCCGCGAGCTTAGTTCAATTATTTCGTTATCAGCTCAGGCCGGCAGTGGAGCTATGGGAGTTCTGCGGCTCACTGCACAAACATACGGGTCATTGCGGACCATAACCGTTGACTTCATCTGAGGCGACGCGTAACGTCCGCCGCTGCCTGGCTCCGACGTCGCACGGGTCGAGGAGGCCATGATGCGCTACACCGCCCTGACGACTCGGATCGCGATCCTCTCAACGGTCGCCGGATTGTGTGCGGCGGTGCCGCTTGCCGCGCCGTCAGCCAGTCCCGCGCGGGCGGCGACCGGGACGCCGATCTACCTGGATCGGTCCTACTCGTTCGCCGAGCGCGCCGCGGACCTCGTCGCGCGGCTCACGCCGGCGCAGCGCGCCAGCCAACTCGTGTCGAGCCAGTCGCCGGCGATCAGCACCGGGACGAATCCGCTGCTCGAGCCCGTGCCGGCGGGACAGCTGACGCTCACCCTCCCAGTGAGCGCCGGTGACTCCGTGATCACCACGAACAGCACGGCGCCTCTGTCCCCCGGAGCCAGGCTCACGTTCGACCCGAACGGCACCGCGGAGACGGCGACGGTCGCTACGGTCGGCAGCAGTCCCGCTGCCTTCGCCGCGTCACTTGCTGCCGCGGCCAGCCCGGGCGACACGAACATCAAAGTCAATTCGACGTTCGGCATGGCCGCCGGTCACCTGATCCGCATCGACTCGGGCGCGAGCCAGGAGATCCGGACGATCCAGACCGTCGGCACCAGCGGCGCCACTGGCACCGGAGTCACCCTGACCGCCGCGCTCGCGCTCGCGCACGCGATCGGCGCGGCAGCCCAGGATCTGGGCGCGCCGACCACACTCACTTCCCCGCTCGCGAACGCGTACCCGGCAGGCACCCTCGTGAACGTGATCCAGGGCATCCCGGCCTACGGCTGGTGGAACGAGGCGCTGCACGGGATCAACGCCGAATCGCTCAACCCGTCCGGCAACGCGGTCACCCTCACGAACACGACGTCGTACCCGATCGACCTGTCGAGGGGAGCGAGCTGGGATCCCGAGCTGACCTACGAGGTCGCGAAGGCGGAGTCGGACGAGGCCCGCGAGGTCGTGCGCAGCAACAAGTTCGACCTCGACTTCTACTCGCCGACCGTCAACCTCGCCCGCGACCCGCGCTGGGGACGTAACGACGAGTCCTACGGCGAGGATCCGCTGCTCGAGGCGAACATTGCCGCCCAGTTCGTCAACGGCATGGAGGGCAAGGACCAGAACAGCCAGCTGCTGCCGGAGGGAGACGGGTTCTACAAGACGACGACCACGCTGAAGCACTACGCGCTGAACAACACCGAGGGCTTTGCGAACTCGGACCCGAATGGCCGCCTGAACGGGTCGTCCGATGCCGACGAACGCTCGATTCGCGAGTACTACACGATGCAGTTCCGCAAGATCGTCCAGGCGACGCAGAACGGCGCGGTCATGAGCTCGTACAACGAGATCAACGGCGTACCCTCCGCGGCGAACGCGTACCTGAACGACACGCTGATGCGCCAGACGTTCGGCTTCCAGGGCTACTTCACCGGCGACTGCGACGCGGTGAACGAGATCAACCAGCGCCACCACTGGCAGCCGGACGGGCTCGGGCACATCGCGTCGGTGGTCGAGCAGTTCGCGTACACGCTCGGATCGGGCGAGGACGCGGAGTGCAACGCGGGCTACAACGGCACCGGCAACTACCGAGGCCCGACGGCGCCGTCGACGACAGCGGGCGGGACGACGAACGCGATCGGGATGCACGTCACGACGCCGACCGGCCTGCACACCGTCAACGACCTCGACGTGTCGGCAACGCGCCTGTTCACCAACCGGATGAAGCTCGGTGAGTTCGACCCGAACAACACCGTGCCGTGGCTGACCCAGGCGGTCGCGCGCGACCAGTCCTACGGCGTCTATCCCTGGAACAACGCGACCGCCCCGACCGAGACGTCCGCGCGGCTCGCGTTGGCGCGCCGCTCGGCCGACGCGTCGCTCGTGCTGCTGAAGAACGCGACGACCACCCGCAAGGACGGCTCGATCGGCAAGCTGCTGCCGATGTCTGTGCCGCCGAGCGGCGGCTTCAAGGTGCTCGTCCTCGGCTCGTATGCGAACAACCCGAACTTCTATCTGGGCGGCTACTCGTCGATCCAGAGCGCAACCGGGCAAGCCAACGAGGTGACGCCGTACGCCGGCGTCAAGTCGGCGATCCAGGCGATCAACCCGTCCGCCCAGGTCGACTACCTGAAGGGCTTTACCGGGACGGGCACGAACGCGAGCAACTGCTGCACGACGATCGACCCCGTCGCGGTCGCGGCCGCGGCGAACTACGACTACGTCGTCGTGTACGCCGGCATGGACTCCACGTCGTCGAACGGCACGACCGGAACCGAGGACCGTGACCGCACGTCGCTGGCGCTGCCGGGCGTGCAGGGTCAGCTGATCAGTCAGGTCGCGGCAGTCAACCCGAACACGATCGCGGCCATGGAGACGATCGGCCCGCAGGACGTGACGTCCTTCGAGCCGACGACGCCGGCGATCCTGTGGAGCTCGTACAACGGCATGCGCAAGGGCGAGGCCCTGGCCGACGTGCTGCTCGGCACATACAACCCGAGTGGCCGCACGCCCGAGACCTGGTACCAGAGCACGAGCCAGATCCCGAGCATCTACAGCTACGCGCTGCGCCCCGTCGGCCCGAACGGCCGGACGTACATGTACTACAACGGCCCGGTCTCCTATCCGTTCGGGTACGGCCTGAGCTACGCGACGTTCGGCTACTCGAACCTGAAGATCTCGAACCACAGCCCGACCGCCGACGACACGGTCGATGTCAGCGTCGACGTCACGAACTCGAGCTCGCGCGACGGCAGCGAGATCGTCCAGATGTACGCGAACACGCCGAACGCCGATCCGGCGCTGGAGCGGCCGATCAAGCGGCTGGAGGGCTTCAAGAAGGTATCGCTCGCCGCCGGTCAGACGAAGACGGTGACGATGCCGATCAAGATCGCCGACCTGGCCTTCTACAACGAGGCGCACAAGCGCTTCGAGGTCGACCAGGGCGTGTACGGCATCCAGATCGCCACGTCCAGCGCCGACAGCGACATCCAGGCGCAGGACACGATCAATGTCAGCGGCGCGCTGACGCCGGAGCCGAGCGTCCTCACGGCGAAGCCACGCATCACGACGACCGACGTCGCGCGTGGCATCTCGCAGCGCATGATGTTCCCCGAGGGCGTCACGATCGACCCGGGGCTGACCGTGTCGATGAACGACGACACCCTCTACGGCTGGCTCGAGCCGGGCCAGAGCAAGCCGTTCCCGGCAGGGATGACGTTCAGCTACTCGAGCAACCGGCCGAACGTCGTCTCGGTGGACGGCAACGGCGCCATCCATACCGTGGCGAATGGCGTGGCGACGGTCACCGCGAAGGTGACCTACCAGGGCGTGACGCGATCGACGCAGTTCGTCGTGCGCGTCCTCTCCGACCTCGGCAACCTGCAGGTGAACGGGAAGCAGATCACCGGCTTCAACCCCGACGTGCCGAACTACGACGTCGTCGCGCCGGACGGTGTGAGCGGCGTGCCGCAGGTAACCGCCACGGCGCCGACCGGCAAAGTCGCGATCACGCAGGCGACGTCGGTGCCCGGAGTCGCGACCGTGACGTCGACCGGGCCGGACGGCATCGTGATGACGTACAAGGTCAACTTCGCGAGGCGCCCGTCCGGGGACGAGTTCAGCCGCTCGACGCTCGGCTCGCAGTGGCAGTGGGTCCGTGAAGCACCCGCCGACTGGAGCCTGTCTGCGAACCCGGGCTCGCTCACGATCACGCCCAAGACCGGCGACCTCACCACCACGACGAATACGGCCCAGAACGTCCTGCTCCAGCCGGCGCTCAACGACTGGACGCAGACGACCAAGCTCACGTTCAGCGCCCGGCCGAACACGGCGACGCAGCAAGGCGGGATCATCGCGTACCAGGACGACGACAACTACCTCAAGTTCGACCTCGAGGCGACGTCGACCACGAACATCCAGTTCAACACCACGCTCGAGGACAACCTCAACGGCGTCCAGGTCACGCAGACGCTGAACACCCTCAACGCGAACTCGATCCTGCCCGCGAACAACACGATCTGGCTGCGGATGACGAAGAGCGGACCGTATTACTCGACGTCCTATTCGGTCGACGGCGACACGTGGGTTCCGGTCTGGACGACCGGCGCGACGCTGACGAACCAGAAGGTCGGCCTGTTCGCGGTAAACCGCGCCGGCACGACGACGGACCTGAAGGTCGCGTTCGACTACTTCCACGTCAGCGAGCGGCCCTAGGAGACGCCCCCGCCGGCTCACCGGCGAAGGCCTAGTGGGCGGAAGGAACAACGATGCGCCTCAGCCGGAGCAAGTCAGGCAGGACGACTCTCGTGTTGTCTGCGGCATTCGTGATGCTCGCGGCCTTGACGGTATCGGCGCCGCCTGCGGTGTCGGCGCCGACGACGGTTGCATCGGATGACAGTTACAGCGGTTCGGACATGTGGCTGCATTACGTGCCGGTCAGCGATCCGGATCTGCTCCGCAAGTACCGAGATTCCGTTACCACAGTCGTCGTCGACAACGCCGACCAGAACAAGGTCTATCGCCACACAGCAGATTTGAGCATGGAACCGGGGTCAACCGAAAAGCTGGTGGACACCACCCTGGATGCCGCGAGGGACGAATTGGTCAGGGGCCTCGGCGGCCTGCTGGACAAGGTAGTACCCGTGCAAACCATCCCTGGCGACTACGTCCCCAACGGCTCCGTGATCGTGGGAACGCCTAACAGCTCGAAGGACGTAAGGCAGTACATTGCCGCGGACGATCTCGCTTCAGTCGGCGATGACGGCTACATAATCCGATCCCTGTCCAGAGGCATCAACAAATTCACTGTCATCGCGGGCAAGACGGAAGTCGGCGCCCTGCACGGGACTTTCGCATTCCTGCGCCTCATGCAGACGCAAAAGCCCATCACGAATCTGCACATCTCCCAGGCGCCCAAGATCAAGAATCGACACCTCGACAACTGGGAAACGACGCGCCTCTACGCCGGCAACAACGCGTCCGGAACCGGCGGGCTGAACGGCGAGAACGGCACGATCTTCGACTTCGCTTCCACCGGTGCCAGCGCCGGGCGGAACCTGCCCGTCATCCTCGACCGCTACATCGTGGTGGCGCGGGCTCTCGCGTCGATCGGGATCAACGGCATCGAGATCAACCTGGTCAACGCCAACAACGTCTACCTGACGCCGGCCTACATCGCGCAGGAGGCGGCGCTGGCGGACGCGCTGCGTCCCTACGGGATCAGGATCTCCCTGGCCATCAACTACACGGCGCCCACCGACCCCCGGTTCGCGCCGGACGTCCTGACGAATGCGCAGCTGGATCCGTACAGCGGGGACTTCCGAGGCTGGTGGAACCGCAGGGCCGGGCAGATCCGCGATTCCATCCCGGACTTCATGGGCTTCACCGTGAAGGCCAACTCCGAAGGCCAGCCGGGCCCGCAGGACTTCGGCTACGACCACGGCGACGGCGCCAACGGCATCGCGGCAGCCATAGCGCCCTTCGGCATGAAGGTCTTCTGGCGCACGTTCGTGTACAACGCGAGCGTCGACGAAGATCGGCTGAAGCGGGCCTACCTCGAGTTCGGCCACATCAACGACGAGCCCCAGCCGGACAGCACGACGGGACGCTTCGCGGACAACGTGCTCCTGCAGACCAAGAACGGCCCGTTGGACTACCAGGCCCGCGAGCCGTTCAACCCGATGTTCGGCCGCATGGGCAACACCAACCAGGCCATGGAGCTGGAGATCACCCAGGAGTACACCGGCCAGAACATCATGCTCACGTACCTCGCGCCCATGTGGGAGGAGGTCCTCAAGACCGACACCCACGCCACGGATAAGTCCGGCGTGCTGCTCCCGAAGCGACTGGTGGGCAACATCGTGGACGGAACGGCCCAGGGCCAGTCGGACACCGCCATGGTCGGCGTGGCCAACCTCGGCAACGCCGACAACCTGACCGGTAACCACTTCAGCGCGGCGAACCTGTTCGCGTTCGGCCGCCTGGCCTGGGACTGGACGCTGGGCTCGGAGGGCATCGCGGACGACTGGACACGGATGACCTGGGGCAACAACGACCACGTCGTCAACACCATCGTGAAGATGATGATGGGCTCGCGCGAGGCGCTGGCGAGCTATCAGACCCCGCTGGGCATCGGGCACCAGATGGGGGCCGGCGTGCACTACGCCCCGGGTCCGTCCGAGTGGGTCAACCAGGACGACCAGAGCCCGGTCTACTTCAACAAGGCCGACACCGTCGGCCTCGGGTACGACCGATCGCGCACCGGCAGTGACTTCGTCGACCAGTACTTCCCGACCGTGGCGCAGGAGTACGACAACATCGCCACCACCCCCGAGAACCTGCTGATGTGGTTCCACCATGTGCCGTGGGACTACACGATGAAGGACGGCAAGACCTTCTGGAACGAGCTGGTCTATCGCTACCAGATGGGCGTGCAGTACGTGACGTGGATGCGCGAGACCTGGGATTCGCTGCGACCGTATATCGGTGCCCGCCGCTTCGCGGAGGTGCAGGCCAAGCTGGCGACCCACGAGGCCGACGCCGCCAACTGGCGAGACACCACCGTCAATTATTGGAAGGAGTTCAGCGGCAGGCCGATCCCCACAGATCACGGCCCGCTCTCGGCCAAGATCGCGGTGAACGGGAAGGAGATCGGCGGGTTCAACCTGTCCGCCGCGTCGTACACGATCCCCGTGGCGGCCGGCGGGTCGCCGACGATCACCGGTGTCATCCCGGCTGATCGCGCGGCGAGCTATCAAGTCGTCTCCCAAACGGACAGCGTCCCTGGGCAGGCCGTCGTCAAGATCACGAAGGATGACTTCTTCGGGCCCCTCGTGAAGAACTACGTCTTCAACTTCGTCAACGACACGACGCTGAAGAGCGTGACCGTCAACGGCAACGCGCTCCCGTCCTTCAAGCCTGACGTCCTGACCTACAACGCCGTACTGCCGGCAGGCGCGGACACCGCGGACGTGCAGGCCGCCGCCAACGATCCGGCCGCGACCGTCACCGTCGACCAGGCGGCCAGCCCCACCCGCCAGGCGACGGTCACCGTGACGAACGGTGGCGCCTCGTCGGTCTACACGGTCAACCTCGACCGCGACCTCACCGGGAGCGACGAGTTCGACTCACCGAGCCTCGGCTCTCAGTGGCAATTGGTGCGGCCGGACGACAGCACGTGGCACCTGGCCGACGGGTCGCTGGTCATCACGTCGCAGAACGGCGACCTGCAGGGCAACGTCAACACGGCCAAGAACATCGCGTTGCAGGATGTGAACGGCGACTGGACCGAGGAATCCAAGCTCGTCTTCTCCCGGCCGCTCGCCAACAACAACGAGCAGGGCGGCATCGTCGCCTACAACAACGACGACAACTACGTGAAGCTCGCCTGGGAGATGAGCAACTCGGCCGCTCCGATCAACAAGCTCCGCGTCGTGCTGCTCCGCGAGCAGAACGGGGTGGTGAGCACGCAGCAGGTCACCGGCAACGACGCGCAAAGCATCGTCGGAGTGGCGGGGGCGATCTGGCTCAGGCTCGCGAAGAGCGGGAGCACGTACAAGGCCTACTACTCGAACGACGGGAGCGTCTGGAAGTTCATGGGTTCCACGACCTTGAACGTGGAGCCGGCGAAGGCCGGGCTGCTGGCATTCAACCGGGCCGGGAACTCCACCGATCTCGACGTCGCCTTCGACTACTTCCGCATCGCGAGCAGGGAGGTCCGGTCCCGGCGCGGTACGCGCGAGCGTCGTAGCCGGTGGCGATCCACGGCCGCCGTACCTTGCGGTGCGGCCGCCTCGGCCTCGTACAACATTGCCGGAGGCGCCCGCGTTGACCCGCTTGAGCCTGTTGCGTAAACGCGCGTGCCCACCAGCGAATCCTCGCCGCCACCCACGGCACGGCCTGCCCGAGCAGGCACGCCCCGAACCAACCGCGCTCGCCTCAGGGTCTCTGGTGACGCCCCGGCGACCGTGTGATGGGGAAGCGCCGCCACAGGGCTGGCGTCAGTGGCGGCGCCGCACGGAGCATTTCGCCGCTAGACAATGGCAACGGCGAGCGTCTTGCAGTCATTGCTGGAAACCGGATCAGGAACGCTGCCCTCGTTGCTGGCACACGCACGCAAGGATACCGACGTCGAGGTGCCCGAAGGCTGAACCACGTAGGTGTCGTGCACGCTCTGCTTCGCACTAAGCGGTCCGGTCTCGCAACTCGGGAAATCGGGATTGATGCCAAAGCCGTTCGGGAGAACGCACATGACATCCACGATGGATCCGCCTTGCACGTCAGTCAGAGTCAAGTCGGCGGACCCGTCCGTTGCGAGGGGTCCCTTGTTCGTCAGCGTGAAGACAAACACGATCAGATGGAAGCTTTCGGTGGATGTCTCGCCTCCGGCAACCGCGCCGGTGGTAGCAAGATCCGCCCCTTGGCTCTTCGCTTGAGAGACACCGCTGGATACCAGCGCGACCCCCAACGCCAGGACCGTGATAACAACGATCTTTGCCCAGAATCGATTCATCGAACAACCCCCGATGCCCTCGCCGACGCCCCCCGCGGACGCCTGATAGCTGAAATACGATCCTCCGCGTGCGTACAGGTTGTCCACATGTCACGTACAGGTTGTCCACATCGCACGCAGGGATTTCCAGATCGATCTCGCGTAGAGGAGGTTGTCCAGATCTCGCGTCGATGCGATATTCCACGGCTACATCACGCACGTGCACAGCAGCTGATCCAGAGTCGCGCGGCTATGCGCCGCACGATCAGGGCGTTGGATCGCCTCTTTGGCTGCCGGAGTACTGCGGGGTGCCCGTGGATCACCCGCAGTTTCGACCTGAGGGCTCGTGGCCGGCCTCGTCGAGATCACCGACGAGCGCGTCCGGGGCCCGCATCCGCCACGCGTCGGCAACGAGCTCCGCCAGACGCTCGACGCCGACCTCCGTCAACCGCAGCATCACCAGCGGCCAGCCGTCGTAGCTAGGCGTGGTGAAGAAGGCCTCGGGCTCACCGAGCAAGAGTGCTTGCTTCTCTGCCTCGTCGCCGACGAACAACACCGCTATGTCGGTCCGGATGAGCCGCGACTTGCCCGGTCTGCGCTCGGGGTAGGACCAGACGAAACCTTTGTCGGCCACCCGGAAGTCGAAGCCGTCGCTCTCGATCTCTGCCACGTGTGGCAGGGCGAGTGCTATGCGCCGTACGTCGTCGGCGTCAGCCATCGCGGTCAGTTCCGGATCGCGTCACCCGCACAGGCTATGTCGAATCACCTCAGCTCAGTCGCCGATGGCGATGCCGAAGACGTGCATGGCCGGCACGCCACTCGTCACTGTCGAGCTCACGTCGGGCAGAGTCACACCGCTCGGCGTCTTGCCTTCCTGAAGCGGCACCTTCACCAGGAACACGTTGATCGCGTGCGCCTGCTGAGTGTTGCCGCTGCGGTTGCGGTAGGTCATGGTGATCGGCGGATCGCTGCCGCTAGGTGGGTTCGAGTACCAGTCCGGGACGGAGAGCGCGAACTGCTGCGTCGTGCCGTCCGCGTAGGTGATCCTGCCGGTGCCGGCACCCGGGCCGGCGTCCGCGCTCAGCCCGGCGGCCGCCGCCGTCGTCGTGATGGTGGCCGGCGAGCTCGTCTCGTTGAACAGCGCGACCAACACGTCACCGTTGGCCAGCGGCTTGGTCAGCACCCAGTGGCCGTCCGTGCTGCTGACGATCGTGCTCTGCTTGCCGAGCGGGTCCTGGTCGATCGCGATGACGTCGGCGTTGGTGTAGATCGCCAGGGTCGCCGGCGATGCAGAATGCAGGTCGGTGCCCGCGATCAGCGGCGCTGCCATCTCAGACCACAGGCTGAACTCGCTGCGGTACTCGGCGTCGGTCTGCCCGCCGTTGCCGATCTCGAGCATGTCCGGGTCGTTCCACGCGCCCGGCCCGGCCAGCGAGGCGAGCTGCACGTTGGTGTGGAAGAGCGACACCATCCGGCTGTACTGGTCGTGGATGTCGCCGGTAGTCCGCCACAGGTTGCCGATCTCCGGCCACGCCGAGTTGGGGACGCCGAAGTCGGTCTTCTCGCAGATGCTGAACACGATCGGCTGGCCGGTCTGCGCGGTCGCGGCGGCCAGCGCGTCCCGCATCGCGGTGTAGCGGGCGACGGTGGCCGGGATGTTCTGCTGGTCGGCCGGCTGGTTGCAGTCGTCGTACTTGAGGTAGTCCACGTGCCACTGCGCGAACTGCAGGGCGTCGTCGTACTCGTGGCCGAAGCTGCCCGGGAAGCCGTGGCTGCTCGAACAGGTCTTGGTGCCCGAGCCCTCGTAGATGCCGAGCTTGAGCCCGTCGTGGTGCACGTAGTCGGCGACGGCCTGTATCCCGTTGGGGAACTTGGTCGGGTCGGGAACGAGGTTGCCGTTCGCGTCCCGCTCCGGCAGCGCCCAGCAGTCGTCGATGTTGACGTAGGAGTACCCGGCTGCCTTCATGCCGTTCGCCGCCATCGCGTCGGCAGTCTGCTCGATCAGGTGCTGGTCGACGTTGCAGCCGAACGCGTTCCAGTCGTTGAAGCCCATCGGCGGTGTGAGCGCGAGGCCGTTGTCCAGAGCAGCTGCCGGCGCGGCCCTGGATACCTGAACGGCCACGGCGCCCAGGACGGCGAGAACGGCTGCGACAGCCAGCGAGGGCAGCTTGCGGGTCATGTCACTCCATAAGGACACGGGACGGCCCGATAAGGACATGGCAGCGCAGCCAAGAGAAACACCAGAGATCGGATGAGTCAATAGATTCGACGTAGGATTCTGATTGACTTTGGTGGAACCTGAGTGGATCAGTAGTTATCGAACCGCCTCGATTGGCCGGATCGTGGGGACAACCGCCTACACGTGCAGCACGAATGCCGCACCGAGCGCCCAGATCTACCCGCCGAGCCGATTGATGAGAGATCAGATGTCTCTGCGAGGTTCTCGATGGTTTCGTTGCTCCGCCCGATCTGGCTGACACGTGCCCACATGCTCTGGTCTGGGCGATTGACAGTCACATCGACCACGGCGTACCTTCCGGCCAAAACCTGACAACGTTGTCGTCCCTGGTAGCTGGGGGATCTGGCGTGTCCCTGCCATGGAGAGGAGCTGTCGATGCGAGGCACTCAGGGCTCATCCTTCTCGCGGTTGCGGGTAGTCGCCGGATTGGCCGCCGCCGTGCTCGGCATTGCGATGTGCCTGACCGCCGCACCGGCGACGGCCGCGCCGCCGAGCCCCAGCCCGAGCCCGGCCCCGTCCGCAAGATCGAGCGGCTCGACGGCAGCCGCACCCACGGACATCGTGTGCACCGCGGGACTGGACGGCCGTCCGGTCAACTGCCCGAGCGCGCTGCCCGCGTCCAAGCTGCCGGCCAGCGCGAAGAGCCAGGCCGTGGTCGCCGCGCCGGTCACCGATCCGGCCCAACTCGTCGACACTCGCACGTGGACGACCGGCGGCGGCAACACGTTCCCCGGCGCCGAGGTGCCGTTCGGCATGGTGCAGTGGAGCCCGGACACGATGCCGCGCCGCAGTGCCGGCGGCGGGTACTCCTTCGGCGACACGTCGCTGACCGGCTACTCGCTGACGCACGTGAGCGGCCCCGGCTGCGGAGCCGGGGGCGACGTCCCGATCCTGCCGATCACCGGCGCGCTGCCGAGCGGCAACCCGAACTCCGTCCTGACGTCGTTCAGCAACAGCGGCGAGGTGGCCCAGGCCGGCTACTACTCGGCGCAGAGCAACCAGCCCAACACGATCACATCGGAGTTCACCGCCACGTCGCACAGCTCGATGGGACGGTTCACGTTCCCGGCCACCACCCAGGCCGGCTTCCTGGTCAAGCTGCACGACAGCCAGAACGGCGAGTTCGCGCCGAGCACCGCGCAGATCGTCAACGACCACGAGATCGCCGGGACGCAGACGAGCGGCCATTTCTGCGGCGAGGCCAACAACGACGGCCAGCAGCAGGAGTACACGGTCCACTTCGATCTGGTCTTCGACCACCCGTTCACCGCATCGCAGATCATCACCCAGTCCGGTCAGAGCGAGCCGGCCGCCGTTTACCTGACTTTCGACACGACCAGCAACCCGGTGATCCAGGCCAAGGTCGGCACGTCGTACGTCAGCACGGACAATCCGAAGCTGGACTGGCAAACCGAGAACGCCGACTGGAACTTCAGCGGCATCAAGGCGACCGCCCAGCAGGACTGGAACGCCCTGCTCGGCAAGATCCAAGTCGACGGCGGCAGCGTCGCGCAGACCCAGCAGTTCTACAGCAACCTGTACAAGGGCTTCATCCAGCCGAACATCAGCAGCGACGTCAACGGCGAGTACATGGGCGCGGACATGAAGGCGCACACTGTCGGCGGCCAGCAGCACGATCAGTACGGGACGTTCTCCGGCTGGGACACCTTCCATTCCCTGTCGCAACTGCAGGCGATGCTGGACCCGGCCGCGGCAAGCGACCATGCGCAGTCGCTGCTGAACTACTACGCGCAGGACAAGATCCTGCAGCAGTGGGGCTACCTGAACCTGAACAACTACGTCATGGTCGGCGACCCGGCTCAGTCGATCATCGCCGACTACTACGCCTTCGGCGCGCGCGACTTCGACACCAAGGCGGCGCTGGCAGACATGCTCGCGCAGGCCACCACGGTCAACGACGTGCGTCCCGGTGAGGCCCTCGAGCAGCAGTACGGCTACCTGCCCGAGGACGGCAAGTACGGCTGCTGCAACCCGCACGGGTACGTGCCGACACTGCTCGAGTACGACGCCCAGGACCTCGCGCTGTCGCAGTTCGCGGCCGCGCTCGGCGACAAGCAGCACGCCGGCATGCTGGAGGCGCGGGCCAACAACTGGCAGCACGTGTTCGACCTGGCCAACAACCTGCTGAACGGGCGCAACCAGGACGGTTCGTTCGTGCCGGGCATCACGCCGACCAGCTCGACCCGCTACGTGGAGGGAAGCGCGTACGAGTACCTGTGGAACGTGCCGAACAACTACGCCGCACTGTTCTCCCTGCTCGGTGGCAACGCCAAGGTCGCGCCCGCGCTGCGCGAGTTCCTCTCCCAGCCCGACGCGGGCGGCATGCACGCCTTGCTCACGAACGAGTTCGGCTTCGGCGAGCAGTACGCGCTGAACTACGCAGGCGATCCGGCAGGGACGCAGCTTGCGGTCAACAACATCCGCAACACGATGTACAAGCCCGGGCCGAGCGGCCTGCCCGACAACGACGACCTGGGCGCGAACAGCTCTGCGTTCGTCTGGGAGATGCTCGGCATGTACCCGGAGAACTCGGGTAGCGACAACCTGGTCTTCAACAGCCCTGGCTTCCCGCACGCGTCGATCACCCTGCCGAGCGGCAGGACCATCACGATCAACGCACCGGGCGCGTCGCCGACGACGTTCTACGTCAAGAACCTGAGGATCGACGGCGACGACTACGACCACCTGTACGTCCCGTTCTCGCGGCTGAGCCACGGCGCCACCCTGGACTGGACGCTCGGCACGACGCCGGGCACCTGGGGCACGTCGCCGAACGCGGCGCCGCCGTCCTACCAGAACGGCCAGGACGCGGTGGTCGCGTCCGTCGATCCCGGTTCCGTCGTCCTCCAGCCGGGCGGCTCGACCACGGCGACGCTGACGGCGGCGAGCATTGCCGGCACCAAGCAGACCGTGTCCTGGACCGCCACCGCCGACAACGGGCTCACGATCAGCCCGGCCCAGGGCTCGCTGACGCTCAACGCCGGCAGCCGAGCGACTGCGAAGGTGAGTGTCGCCGCCGCGGCGAACCTCGCCGACGGGCGCTACCACGTGACGTTCCACGTCACGGCGGGCAGCGAACAGCACACGGTGTCGCTCGGCGTCGCTGTCGCCAAGCCGGGTGAGCTGTGGCCGTACTACACGAACGCCGGTATCACCGACGACAACAACACGAGCGCCGCAACCTACGACGGCGGCGGCTGGAGCTACTCGGCGCAGGCGCTCGCCGCTCAGGGCGTGACACCGGGTGGCACCGTCACGGCCGACGGTATCGACTACGACTGGCCGGACGTGCCGGTGGCGACGCTCGACAACATCGAGGCCAACGGGCAGACGATTCCCCTTGCGGCACCGGCACATGCGTCCAAGATCGGGTTGCTGGGCAGCTCGACGAACGCGGGCGGTTCCGGCGCGGGCGGCACGGCGACGGTCACGTACACCGACGGGACGACCTCGCAGTTCGCCGCGAAGTTCAGCGACTGGACGCTGGGCGGGGGCGGCGGCACGCCGCTGCCGGGCAACTTCGACGCGGTCGCGATGCCGTACCGCAACTTCAGCGGCAACCAGCGCGACAACGTGAAGACGCACGTGTTCGCGCTCGACGCCCCGGTGTCGGTGGCCAAGACGGTCGCGAGCATCACGCTGCCGCAGGCGACCGGTGGCGACATGCACGTGTTCGCGATCTCGCTACCGGCCGCACCGGCACACGCCGTCACGCTGTCGCCGACATCGCAGAAGGGCGGTGGACGAGTCGGCGCCGCCGCGACGTACACGGTGCACCTGACCAACAGCGGCTACCAAGCTGACTCGTACGCCGTCACGTCCTCGAGCACCTGGGCGGCGAGCGTCTACGCAGCCGGGTGCACCACGCCGCTCAGCACGACGGCGACAGTGCAGCCGGGCGACAGCGTCGACCTGTGCGTGCGGGTCAGCGTGCCGGCGTCGGCGGCCAACGGTGATACCAGTGACACCACACTCACCGCGACCTCAATGACAGACGCATCAGTGAGTTCGACGACGAAACTGACCACGATCGCGGTATCCGTCGAGACGCTCGTCGTGGACGGAGACCTCGGCGCTCCCAACGTCGAGAGCTACTACGAGAACGCGCTGTCCACGGCGTACAGCTATTGGGATCTGTCAGCCGACCCGGTGCTGCCGGCCTCGATGCTGACCGCGCACAAGAAGGTCATCTGGTTCACCGGCAACGCCTACCCGGGCCCGATCACGCCGTACGAGTCGGAACTGGCGGCGTTCCTGGACGGCGGCGGCCGGCTGTTCATGTCCGGCCAGGACATCCTGGACCAGTCGGCGGGCACGACCGCGTTCGTCCACGACTACCTGCACATCAACTGGGACGGCACCGACCGCCAGAACGACCTGCCGACTTCAGCCGTGCACGGCGTAGCCGGCAACGCGGTCACAAACGGCATCGGCACGGTGGCGCTGGACCATTCCGTGCTCAACGCGTCCTACGAGGATCAGGTCACGCCGATCTCTCCGGCAACGGCTGCGTTCACCGACGACACGTCCGCACCCGATGCGCTGACCGTGACCGCCGGGGCGTACAAGGTCGTCTTCCTCGGCTTCCCGTTCGAGGCGTACGGCAGCGCCGCGGACAAGGCCGACCTGATGGGCCGGGTGCTCACGTACCTGAGTTGACACAATGAGGGGGTGACTCTCTCCGACGGTGACGTTGCGGCGCTCGCTCGCCAGGTAGTTGACCGGCACGATCCGGACTTGGATGTTCGGATCGAGCCGGCCGATCCGGTCGATCCCTATCGGTGGGGCACGGCGGCGTGGCTCGTCTCCGCCGGCAAGGCATCCAGCTACATCTCTGCCGACATGAGCGCCGACGAGGCGCTGGCCAAGCTGAGCGCCGACTTGGACCCGACATGACCTCGGCGGCAGCGTGATCTCTCTCGGGCTGGCTCGCCAGCTGCGCGATGCCGGACTCAAGTGGTCGCCCGCCTCCGGGGACCGGTTCGTGGTGGCCGACCGCGATATGGATTCCGACGTGTTCGTCCTGAGCGACATGACGATCGAGGTGCACGACCTGCCGCACGGCCAGGTGATCGGTTTCAACGGCACGACCGAGTGGGCGCTGGATTCCGTCGAGAACGACAATGCCGTCTGGCTGCCCCGCGAGTCCCAGCTGCGCGAATTGCTCGCCGGCACGTTTCGCGGGTTGGACCGTATCGAGGACGGCTGGCGAGTGCGCACGGAACTGAACGGCGCCGTGCACGCGAGCCGGGACCCCGACGCCGAGCAGGCCTACGGCCTCGCACTGCTGCACCTGCTCGACTCGCTCCGCTAAGACGGCCTCAACTGACGCCCGTCCCGGTCGATGAGTGATGAGGACGCCATCGCTCGCCGGTCTGGAGGCACGCCGTGCTCAACAGCAAGCTCGGGGTGGCTGCCGTCGCGGCGTGCCTTGTCGCGGCGTCGCTTATCAGCCCGAATCACGCCGGCGCGGTGACGACGACAGCGTGCACGATCCTGCCGCGCGACAACGTGTGGCATTCGACTGTCACCGCATTGCCCGTGCACAAGCGCTCGGCCACGTACGTCCGCTCGATCGGGGCGAGCAGCCATCTGCATCCGGACTTCGGTTCGGGCCTGATCGGCGGCGAGCCGTTCGGCATCCCGATCACCGTGGTGACCCGCTCGGCGCCCGCCGTGCGCATCAGCTTCCAGTACGCGAGCGAGAGCGACCGCGGCCCGTACCGGATCCCGGCCAACGCTCTGGTCGAGGGCGGCTCGCACAGCACCGGTGACCGGCACGTCATCGTCTGGGACAAGGCGACCTGCACCGCCTACGAGCTGTGGAACGCGCATCGCCACCGCGACGGTTCGTGGACGGCCGGTTCCGGCGCCATCTTCAACCTGCGCTCGGACGCGCTGCGCCCGGCCGGGTGGACGTCCGCCGACGCCGCGGGACTGCCGATCCTCGCCGGGCTGGTTCGCTACCGCGAGGTCGCGAGCGGCCACATCGACCACGCGATCCGGATGACCGTGCCCCGCACCGACCTCGCCTACCTGTGGCCCGCCAGGCACTTCGCCGCGTACGGGCACAACACGGCGTTGCCGCCGATGGGGCTTCGGCTGCGGATGAAGAGCTCGGTGAGCCTTGCCGGACTGCCGCCGCAAGCGCGCGTCGTCGCAGAGGCGCTCAAGACCTACGGGGCGATCGTCGCCGACAACGGGTCGGCGTGGTTCATCTCAGGCATGCAGAGCGCGAACTGGAACAACGACCAGCTCAATGCCCTCAAGCGGTTCACCGGCAATGACTTCCAGGCCGTCGACGAGAGCGGCCTGCAGATATCGGCGGACTCCGGGCGCGCTGGCGGCTGATGTTGCTCGCGGTTGATGCACCGGGCATTGTTCGTGCGGTGGCTCGCGGCATGGCGCGTGATGCGTTCGACTGGATCGGGTCGGTCGCGATCGACGTCGACGGCGGGCAGGCGTGGCTCGAGGCCGGAGAGCTGTTCGACGACCTGTATTCCGGCACGGCCGGTGTGCTGCTGGGCTGCGCCGAGGCTGCGGCCAGCGGCCTCGAGACGGCCGACATTGCAGCTGGTGCGCTCGCCCGGCTGCTGTACCTCACCGCCCGCGGGCCGGATGTCGCCACGATGCCCGATGACGGGCTGTTCTCCGGATGGGCCGGAGTCGCGGTGGCGCTGCGCGCCTGGTCGCGAGTGGCAGGCGACGCCGAGGCGGGCGCGGCATCGGTGCTCGTGACGTCGCAGATCGCCCAGCGCGTCCTGCACGGGCCGGACGACCCCGCGCGGTACACCGACGTCATTTCCGGTGACGCCGGCATCCTGCTCGCCCTGCTGGCCGACGAGTCCGACTCCGCGATCGCAGCCGCGAACGTCCTGGCCGACCGGCTGGTGGCCGCCGCTGAGCCAGGCCCGGACGGGCTGCAGTGGCGGATGGTGGCCGGCTACACACACCTGATGCCGGGGTTCTCCCACGGCACCGCCGGTGTCGCATACGCCCTGGCCGCGGCGGGTCGCCGCCTGGACCGGCCGGACCTCATCGCCGTTGCGTCCCGTGGCGCCGAAGCCTTGCTCGCGCTCGGGCACACCCCCGATGGTTGGGCGTTGCCGCTCATCATCCCGCCACAAGCCCACCGTCCGCCGGTGTTCTTCGGCTGGTGCCACGGCCCCACCGGCACCGTCCGGCTGTTCTTGATGCTGGACGCGATCGACCCGCAACCCCGCTGGCAGCATGCCGTCGACGCCTGCGTGCGAGCGTTGATCGACAGCGGCCTGCCTGCCCGGCTCTACCCCGGCTTCTGGGACAACCTCGGTCGCTGCTGCGGCACTGCCGGGGTCGGCCGACTGGTGCTCGATCGCTATCAGGCCACCGGCGACACCGACCTGCTCGATTGGGCGGACGTGCTGGCCGCCGACGTCATCGACCGCGCCGTAACCACCCCGGACGGCGTCACCTGGTCGCACACCGAGCACACCCGGACCCCGCCCGAGCTACCGCCGGAGCCGGGGCTCATGCAGGGCGCCGCCGGGATCGCCGGCTGGCTGGCCAGGCTCGACGCCGTGCACGCGGATCCCGACACGCGACCCGCACCCGTCGGGCTCGAACCGTCCTGGCTCTGACCTGACTATGCGCGGTGGATCCGCAGGGTGAGGATCTGGAACGGTCCTAGATCGACCGCGACGCGATCGTCGATCAGGTCGGCGCGATCCAGCTCGCGCTCCAACAGATCAACGATTGTCACCGCGGTTGCGGCGAAGCCGGCCTGGATCGCGGTCTGGGTGCGGGCGCCGCGTGCTTCATAGAGGCGGACGATGAGGTCGCCGGATCGATCGTCCGCGAGCTTGACGGATTCGACGATCACGCCGCCGTTGTCGATGGTGACGAGCGGCGCGACGGGACCGGCGCCGGGGGTGGTCCGTTCGGGGAGGTTGATCCGGTAACCCTCGCGCGCGGCGTCGACGATGCCTGCCCCGGGCACGAGCGCGTATCGCGGCCGGTGCCGCCCCTGGTCGGTGTCGGGGTCGGGGAAGCGTGGAGCCCGCAGCAGCGAGAGGCGCACCGCGGTGGTGACGCCGCCGCCGTGGCGCGGTCGGCGAGTCACGTCGTGGCCGTAGGTGGAGTCGTTCACGACAGCGACGCCGTATCCGGGTTCGCCGACGTGGATCCAGCGGTGTGCGCAGATCTCGAACTTCGCGGCGTCCCAGCTGGTGTTGGTGTGGGTCGGGCGCATCACGTGCCCGAACTGGATCTCGGACGCCGACCGGTCGGCCATGACGTCGAGGTCGAAGGCGACCTTGAGGAGTTTCTCGGTCTCGTGCCAGTCGATATCGGTGTCGAAGTCGACCCGCCCGCCGTCGAGCGTGATCGTCTGGCTGACCGTGGAATTGCCGAAGCTGCGAACGACGCGCACTCCACCGTCCACTGTGGACAGTGTCGCGTCGTCTACTAGATCGATCGACACGTTCCGGTAGAACGCGTCGATGTCCCACGCGTCGTAGAAGTTCGGGGTGTCGGGGTGCAGCTGCAGCAGGTTGGCGACGCTGCCCGGCGCGAGCACCTCCCGGTCACCGTCGCGGACGGAGGTGAGCAGTCCCCGCGCGTCGATCGCGACGCGCAGCACGCCGTTGTCGAGCACGTAACCGCCACCATCCGCGGTGACGACCGTCGCGGGCGCCGCCGATCGCGGCCCAGCGGCGAGCGCGGGCACGCCATTGCGGGCGTGCGGCGCTGCATTGAACACGAGATCGGTTGCGCCGTCACCAGCAAGCGTGCGCAGCGCCGCGGTGACGAGCTGCTCGAGTTCGGCGGCCACGGCGGCGTAGTTGGCCGCGGCTTCGCGGTGTACCCAGTGGATGGACGAGCCGGGCAGGATGTCGTGGAACTGCTGCAGCAGCACGACCTTCCACAGCCGATCGAGCGCCTCGTACGGATATTCCGTACCGCGGCGTACGGCCGCTGTGGCGCACCAGAGTTCGGCCTCGCGCAGCAGGTGTTCGCAGCGCCTGTTGCCCTGCTTGGTCTTCGCCTGCGACGTGTAGGTGCCACGGTGAAACTCCAGGTACAGCTCGCCGGACCATACCGGGGCGTCCGGATACTCGGCCTGCGCGCGCGCGAAGAACTCGGCCGGACGCTCGATCTCGACACGCGGCGACCCGTCCAGGTCTCGCAGCCGGGCCGCGCGAGCCAGCATCTCCCGGGTCGGGCCGCCACCGCCGTCGCCGTGCCCGAACGGCACGAGCGAACCGGTCGACGCGCCCTTGTCGGCGAAGTTCCGGGCCGCGTGCGCCAGCTCGGCGCCGGACAGCTCGGAGTTGTAGGTGTCGACCGGCGGGAAATGGGTGAAGATCCGTGTGCCGTCCAGGCCCTCCCACCAGAACGTGTGGTGCGGGAACTTGTTCGTCTGGTTCCACGAGATCTTCTGGCTCAGGAACCACCGCGAGCCCGACAACGCGATCAGCTGCGGCAACGCCGCCGTGTAGCCGAACGAGTCCGGCAGCCACACCTCCTCGGTCTCGACCCCGAACTCGTCGGCGAAATACCGCTTACCAACGGAGAACTGCCGAGCAAGCGCCTCGCCGCCCGGCATGTTCGTGTCCGACTCCACCCACATGCCGCCCACCGGCACGAACTGCCCGGCCTTCACGCGATCGGCAACCCGCGCGAACACCTCCGGGTGATGCTCTTGCAGCCAGGCGAACTGCTGCGCGGACGACATCGCGTAGACCAACTCGGGATGGGCGTCCATCAGGTCGGTGACGTTGGCCGTCGTGCGGGCAACCTTGCGAACCGTCTCGCGCACCGGCCATAACCACGCTGAGTCGATATGCGCATGCCCCACCGCACTCACCCGGTGCGCGCTCGCCCGCGCCGGCACCGCCAGCACATCGGCGAGCGCCTCGCGGCCGGCGGCCGTGGTGGCGGCGACGTCCTGTAGATCGACGGCATCCAGCGCACGATCGACCGCGCGCAGAATCTGCCACCGCCGTGGATCGCCGAGGTCGAGCTCGGCAGCAAGTTGGCCGAGCACATCGAGGTCGGCGACCAGCTCCCACACCTCGGCCTCGAACACCGCCAGTTCGGCGCGCTCGAGGCGATACAGCGGCTCATCACCTGCCGTGGTGCGATCACCCAATGGCGTAGGGCGAAAGTGCCCGTCAGCAAGGATCAACGGGTTCGCCGCGGCCTCGACATACAACTCGACCGGCTGGTCGGCAAGCACCCGGACCCAATGCGTGTGCGGGTTGAGACCCTTCACCGGCGACCCGTCAGCGCGATACACCAGACCTTCCGCGTGAAAGCCGGTCCGATCGGCATCGAAACCGATGTCGATCAGCGCCTCGACGGTGCGACCCGCCCACTCTGCCGGCGCGTGACCGGTCAGCCGGAACCACGTCGTGTTCCATGGCGGACCCCACCGATCGCCAACCCGTACCGGAGCGTATGGAGCACGCAAACCCTCGGCCACCGGCACCGGTTCGCCGGGCGCGGACCACGCGGCAACATCCAGAGCAGACCGCACCGAATACACGGCCGGCGCCAGACGGCCCAAACTCCGCCGCAAGCGCTGCTCAGTCAACAAATGGTCGTCATGCATCGACGTCGATCCTCCCGCGCCACCATCGAATAGAACTCGCCGCCACTCGAATCTTGCTTCATCGGTGATCGACGTACCGAACAGGGCATCAGCGGATGGTCGACGGGAACGGCTACGCTTCGGGCGCGGCGTTCGGACTGAACTCGATCTTGTCGAGCTCCGGTTCGTCAGCCTCGGGCGCCTCCGGGGACGCGGCGAGCAGTTCGTGGCCGAGGCCGCGGAGCAGTGACCGAATCGTTGCACGGGCGGCCCGGTGCAGCATCAGCTCGTCGATGCCGGCGCCGATGCCGCCGAGCGGCGGGGTGTAGACGGCGTTGATCGACAGCATGCACCGATGCTCGTCAATCGCGGTGATGTCCAAGTCCGCGTCCAGCGCGGGAAACAGCTGACCGGCGCGTCCGGTGGCTACCCAGCGCAGCGGCACTCGCAGCACGTCACCGTCGCGATGCGGCTCGAGCATCTCCAGCCGAACCTTCTTGGACAACCCCGGCAGGTCGCCGAACGGCCCGACCCGAGTCAGCACGACCAAACCCTCCTGGTACGCCTCGTCGGACAGCGCATTGAGCCGGTCGCGTTGCAGCGCCGGATACAGCCGATCCGAGGCGGTCGCCGCCGGAGTCGGCAGTTCGAGGTTGGCATTGATAAACATGCCCCCCTATCAAGCCTGCGGGACGGCCACGGCGGCAGAGCACAAAGTCCTGTCTTTGCCCTGTGGCAGGAAAGCCTTCTCCGGGAGGCGGTCAGTCCGGATCTACGGCCAGCTCGCCGAGCTCGGACCAGTCGTCCTGTGGAATCACGAAGTTGACGATGCGCGGCGTGGCGACGAGATGCGGCGGCAGCTCACGTTGCGCGGCCTTGAAGTGGTCGGACTGGACGTGTGCCGCGCCGGCGTCGTTGTCGCGAAACGCCTCGACCAGGACGTACTCGTTCGGACTGTCGACGCTGCGCGACCAGTCGAACCAGAGGCAACCGGGTTCGGCGCGCGTGGCTTCGGTGAAGGCACGGGTGATGTCGGGCCAGCGATCCGCGTCGTCCGGGCGGACGTCGAACTTCGCGGTGATGAAGATCATCTGACGCTCCCTTCCTGTCGAGTCATCTGCCTCTGGCACCGGCGCCGAGCAGATAGGCCCCCGCACAGACAACGGCGATCACGGTGACCGCGAGGGTCAGCCACCGCATTCGCCCCTTCATGAACCGCAAGAGGTAGCGGAGCACGATGATAAGCAGGATGCAGCCAGCCACGAGCACCGCCGATGCGACGTCCGTCGAGGTCCGATCCGCCACCGCCGGAATGCTAGACCGGCGCGGGATGTGCCCGGAACTGGCGCTCGTACAGGGTCGCGTACAGCCCGCCCTGCTCGACGAGGTCGGCGTGACTGCCGCGCTCGACGATCCGGCCGCGGTCGAGTACCAGAATGACGTCGGCGGCGAGCACGGTCGACAACCGGTGCGCGATGACAAGCGACGTGCGCTGAGCGAACAGCGGGCGCAGTGCGGCCTGGATGTACTGCTCGGACACGGTGTCCAGGTTGGACGTCGCCTCGTCGAGGATGAGGATGCGCGGGTCTTTGAGGATGACCCGGGCGATGGCCACGCGCTGCTTCTCGCCGCCCGACAGCCGGTGTCCCCGCTCGCCGACGACGCTGTCGTAGCCCTCCGGCAGGGACTCGATGAAGTCGTGCAGGTACGCGGCCTTCGCCGCGTCGACCAGCTCGGCGTCGGTGGCGTCGGGGCGGGCGTAGCGCAGGTTGTCGGCGATGCTGGTGTGGAACAGGAAGGTGTCCTGGAAGACGACGCCGAGCTGGGCGGTCAGCGACTCAAGGGTGACGTCGCGCAGGTCATGCCCGTCCAGGCGGACGGCTCCGGCGTCCGGGTCGTAGAAGCGGGCGACGAGGTTGGTGAGCGTCGTCTTGCCGGCACCGCTCGGGCCGACCAGCGCGACGAGCTGCCCCGGTGCGATGTCGGCGCTGACGTCGTCGAGCGCGGGCCGCTTCTGACCGGGGTAGCTGAACGTGACGTGCTCGAGGGTGAGCTCCCCGCGCACCTCGTCGAGCGGCCGGGCGTCGGGGCTGTCGGTGATCTCCGGCGTCCGATCGATGTATTCGAACAGCCGGCCGAAGAGCGCGAGCGACCCGGTGACATTGACGTGGATGCCGGCGAGCGACGTGATGGACCCACCGAGCCGGGCGGCGAGCACGGTCGCGAACACGAACACGGTGCCCACGGTGGTGTCACCGCGGATGACCAGCCAGCCGCCGCCGAGGATGATCAGCGCCGGCCCGGCCGTCTGCACCGCGCCCATCACCATCCGGAACCAGATGCCGATCATCTGCTGGCGGATCTGCAGCCGGCGCAGCGCGTCGTTCAGCAGACCGAACCGCCGCCGCTCGGCTGGCGCTTTGCCGAACGCCTTGAGCAGCAGGATCCCCGAGATGCCGAGGACCTCCTGCAGGTACGCGGTCATCTGACCCATCTGCTTCTGGGTACGGGTGCGGGCGCGGTACGTGCGCTCGCCGGCGCGGCGCGTGGGGAATCCGATCAGCGGCACCAGCACGAGCACGAGGAGGGTCAGCTGCCAGCTGAACGTCAGCATCAAGATCAACGTAGTGATCGCCACGAGCGCGTTGCTGATGATCCCGAACACCGTGTCGGCGACTACGTCCTCGACGCCGCCGATGTCGTTCGACATCCGCGACATCACGTCGCCGGAACGACTCTTGGTGAAGAACGACACCGGCTGACCGATCAGCGACTCGAACAACTCCCGGCGCAACCGGAACACGATGTCCTGGCTGATCAGCGCGATCACGTACGACTCGGCGACGCTGACCAGTCCTCCGACGACCACCGCGCTGATCGCCGCACCCACAAGCAGCAGCACGTGCCCGAACCGCGCGTCGGCACGGCCGAGGTAGTCGATCAACGCCCGGAACATCACGGCGGGCGCGAGCTCGAGCGTCACCCCGACCGCGATGCACGCCAGCACCAGCAGGCCACGGCGCTTGTACGGCGCGAAGTAGGAGAACACCCGCCGCAGCAGCGGGCGCGTGACCTTGATCCGCCCGTCCTCGCCCCAGTCGACGGCCATGCTCGCGCCTACGCAGTAGCGCGCCATGCCGCAATCCTAAGCAGCAGAGCCAACCGGGTTTCGCGCACGCGAAGCAGCTCACCGAACACCATGCCGGCCAATTCGACGGCGGCCGGCTGATCGAGGATCTGGCCGGTGAGATCCTCACGCTCGTCGAAGTAGGTCTCGGCCTGCTCCGGGCGGGTGTAGAAGTTGACGTGCCCGCAGGTGCACACCGCGCTGGGACCGCTCGCGCGGGTTCGCGCCACCAGCACCACCGTGCTCTGGGGGCTCCAGTGCCAGTGCCGGCCGCGCGCTTCGACCCGGACCGGCTCCCCGGTGGCCGGATCAACAGCCGTGATCGTCGCGTCCCGGCCGGTCATCTGCGGGATCCCCAGCGCATCGATCGCGCACATTGCCGACACCGACGGCCCGTCGGCGAGCGCGACCTCGTGCCCGCGCGGCACGCCGGAGAACGGGTAGGCGACCGACACCATGCCGGCGTCGAGATGGACCAGGTCCGCCGCGGTCAGCCGCGCGGACGCGACGCCCGGGTCGAGGCGCAGGTCGGTTGCCCGCGCACGCACCCAGTCCGCTGAGGGCGGCGAGCCGGTGTCGACGAAGTGGCGGAGCACCGCCTGGTGCAGCCGGCGCATCTCGACCGGAAGTGCTGCCTGCCGGGCGCCCGTGCTCGCCGCCGGCCACGCTGGATCGAACGCCGCCTCGACTCGCTCACGCATCGTCGCGCCCGGTCGGAGCGAGCGCCGCCCGCAACTGCGCCAACGTAGGAACGCCGGACAGCCGGCCGTCCTCGTCCGGGTACAGCCGGCAGGACAGGCTGAACGGCTGGCCGGCACTCGCAAACGGGTCGACTCCGTCGATCAGCAATGTCGGCGAGCCCCGCATGCCCGCGGCGGCCGCCATGATGGCGTCGTCGACCACATGCTCCTCGACGTGTACGTCCGCGCGGCCGGCGAGCACCTCGGCCAGCCGCGTCCGCAACGATGCCGCACTCGGGCAGCCGAGGACGTGCAGTACGCGCACTCTCATCGCGGCACCGCCTCGTCGCCGTCCAGCGCCCGCAGCATCGGGCAGTCGCGATCGGCACGCGGCAACTCGCACGTCGCGATCAGGGCACCGAGCGAGTCGCGCATCCGTTGCAGGTCGGCGATCTTCGCGTCGAGCACGGCCGTGTGTGCCTCGGCCAGGGCGCGGGCCCGCGCGCATCCGTCCGGCCCGCCGTCGGCCAGCTCGAGCAGCTCCTCGATCTCGGCCAGCGTGAAGCCGAGCTCCTGCGCCCGCTTCACGAACCGCAATACGCTCACTGCCGACACCGGGTATTCGCGATACCCGCCCGGCGACCGCGGGGGCTCGGGCAACAACCCGCGCCGCTCGTAGTACCGCAGCGTCTGCGCGTTCACTCCGGCATGGTCGGCAACCTCACTCGTCCGCACGCCACTCAGCATGAACCCCGTACGCAGGTACCGGGTCAACTCCGGATCTCGGTTGTCAGCCGGCGGGGATGAGCGCGGTGTACCGCTCGGTCATGGTCGCCAGGACAACGTCCGGGTCGGTGTCCCAAACCCGCTGGTTGAAGATCTCGACCTCGATGTCGCCTGTGTAGCCGGCCGCGTTCAAGGCGGCCGTGATCGGCCCGAAGTCGATGTGCCCGTCACCTGGCATGCCGCGGGCGAGCAGCATGTCGGCGGGGAGCGGCGTGACCCAGTCGCAGATCTGGTAGCTAGCGATCCGCGGGCCGGCGCGCGCGATCTGCGCGAACAGGTCCGGGTCCCACCAGACGTGGAACGTGTCGACGACGACGCCGACGCTGTCGACCGGGAACTGCTCGGCGAGATCGAGCGCCTGCGCCAACGTGGAGACCACCGCGCGGTCGGCGCAGTACACCGGATGCAACGGCTCGATTCCCAGCCGCACACTGCGCTCGGCGGCGTACGGGGCCAGCTCGGCTACGCCGTCAGCCACTCGTGCGCGCGCGCCGGACAGGTCGCGTGAGCCGGCGGGAAGCCCGCCCATGACCATGACCAGGCAGGCCGCTCCGATCGTGGCCGCTTCGTCGATGGCACGGCGATTGTCGTCCAACGCGGCGCGGCGAGCGACCGGATCGACCTCGGTCAGGAACCCGCCGCGACACAGGGACGAGACGCGAAGGCCCGCCTGGTCGATCAGCTTCGCCGCGGCGCCCACGCCGACGCCACCGAGCGGCTCGCGCCACAACCCGATCGCGTCGATGCCGGCGCGCGCGCATCCGGCCACTGCCTCGGGCACGCTCCAGCTTCGTGTCGTCATCTGGTTCAGGGACAGCCGCTGGATCATGAGCCGAGGTCCTTCACGAGCATCGCAGCGAGTACCGCATCGCAGCGAGGAACGCAGCGAGGAGCACAGTGGAGGACCGAGGCGGGGGGCGGGATCATGAGCCGAGGTCCTTCACGAGCATCGCAGCGAGTACCGCAGCGCAGCGAGGAACGCAGCGAGGAGCACAGTGGAGGACCGAGGCGCGGGGCGGGGTCATGCGGCGATCCCGGCGACAGTTAGGTACGCGCACATTCGGCTCGCGGCGAGTTCCGGATCGGGAAACAGGCCGAGGTTGTCGGCCAACCGGTACGCCTCCGCCAGGTGCACGGCGCTGCGCCCGGACTGCAGCCCGCCCACCATGCAGAATCCCGGCTGATGCCCTGAAAGCCAAGCCAGAAAGGCGATTCCGGTCTTGTAGTAGTACGTCGGCGCAGCGAACGAGTGCCGCGCGAGCGGGACAGTCGCGTCCAGAATCTCGTCGTAGCGGGCCTCGTCGCCGCGGTCGAGAGCCTGCAACGCCGCGGACGCAGCCGGCGCGATCGCCGCGAACACGCCGAGCAGCGCGTCGCTGTGACTTGCACCGTCGCCCTTGATCAGCTCCGGGTAGTGGAAGTCGTCGCCGGTGTAGACCCGCACGCCGCTCGGCAATGCCGCGCGTAACCGGGTCTCGTGCGCGGCGTCGAGCAGGGAGACCTTCACTCCGTCCACCTTCGCCGCGTGCTCGGTGACGATCTCGACGAACGTCCGGGTCGCCGCGTCGACGTCGGCGCTGCCCCAGTAGCCGTTCAGCGCAGGGTCGAACATCGGGCCGAGCCAATGGACGATCGCCGGCTCTCGCACCTGGTCGAGCAGCCGTCCGTAGACCTTCGCGTAGTCCTCCGGGCCGCGTCCGATTGCCGCCAGTGGGCGACTCGTCATGAGGATCACGCGCGCGCCGGCGTCCTCGACGACCTCGATCTGCTGCTCGTAAGCAGTCACAACCTCGTCGACGTTTGCCAAGCCGGCCTCGTGGTCGGTGCCCGCGCCGGCCGCGATACGGCCGCCCGATGCGCGGGCTTCTGCGCTGCTGCGACGGATCAGCTCCTGGGTCGCCGGCCAGTCCAGGCCCATACCGCGCTGCGCGGTGTCCATCGCTTCGGCGACGCCCAGGCCGAAGTCCCATAAGTGACGACGAAATGCCAGCGTGGATTCCCAGTCCACAGTGGACGGTGCGCCCGGGCTGTTGCCGCCGAACGGGTCCGCCGCCACATGCGCGGCGGCGTATGCGATCCGTGACGTGATCGGCTGGCTGGGGCGGCCCCACACGACCGCGTCACCGGGCGTGTGGTCCAGCAGGGAGCCGTCCGGCTGCGGCAATCTGACGATGCTCACCGGATGATCTCCGCGAGCTCGACCCGGCGCCCCTCGGCCGACGAGCGAAGCCCCGCTTCGGCAAGTGCGATGCCGCGCGCCCCCGCGCGGAAGTCGTACGGATGCGGTGCGTCCTCGACGACGTGGCGGACGAACTGCTGCCACTGCGCCTTGAACCCGTTCTCGAAGTCGTCGTTGTCGGGTACCTCGGCCCACTGCCGGCGGAACGGTTCGGTAACAGGCAGGTCCGGATTCCACATCGGCTTGGGCGTCATGGACCGGTGCTGGATCCGGCAGCCACGCAGGCCGGCCACCGCCGAGCCCTCCGTGCCGTCGACCTGGAACTGCACGAGCTCGTCGCGATCGACGCGCACGCACCAGGACGAGTTGATCTGGGCGATCACGTCGCCGTCCAGTTCGAAGATCCCGTACGCCGCGTCGTCTGCGGTTGCGGTATACGGCTCGCCGTGCTCGTCCCATCTGGTCGGGATGTGCGTGACGACCTTCGCGGTGACGGCGCGGACCGAGCCGAACAGGTTCTCGAGCACGTAGTTCCAATGGCAGAACATGTCGATCGTGATGCCGCCGCCGTCCTCGCTGCGGTAGTTCCAGCTCGGCCGCTGCGCGTCTTGCCAGTCGCCTTCGAACACCCAGTAACCGAACTCGCCACGCACCGAGAGGACGCGCCCGAAGAATCCGCCGTCGACCAGACGGCGCAGCTTGAGCAAGCCCGGCAGGAACAGCTTGTCGTGCACAACGCCGTGCTTCATGCCGGCGGCGTCGGCCATCCTCGCCAGCTCGACCGTCTCGGCGACGGTCTCGGTGGCCGGCTTCTCGACGTACACGTGCTTGCCCGCCTCGATCGCCGCCGCGACCGCCTTGGCCCGCACCGACGTCAACTGCGCGTCGAAGTACAACTGGACGGACTGATCGGCCAGCGCCGCGCTCAGATCGGTCGACCAGCGCTCCACGCCGTGCCGCTCCGCGATCTCGCGCACTTTGGCTTCGCTGCGGCCGACCAGTACCGGGTCGAGCTGTACCCGGCTGCCGTCGGACAGCTTGACGCCACCCTCGTCCCGGATTGCCAGCACCGAGCGCAACAGGTGCTGTCGATAGCCCATGCGCCCGGTCACGCCGTTCATGACCACGCCCAGGCGATCACTCATTCGATCACTCCTTGGAAAACGCTTTCCGAAAAGGTACAGCCGCGTCCCGCCACGGCGCAAGCTCACGGCGGATCGAACGTTACGAGCCCGCGGTCCGGTAGGCTCATCGCCTCGAACGAGTTGGGATAGCCCTTTCCTGACGCGGATTCGGAGAGGGGAGGACCGAGGCCGTGAACCGTTCCGCGACGCTCGCCGACGTAGCGCGCGAGGCAGGGGTCTCGCTGGCGACGGCGTCGCGCGTCCTCAACGGCAGCACCCGCGTCGTGGGTGAGCAACTGCGCGAGCGGGTACTGACCACAGCCGCGGAGCTCAACTACTCGGCCAACGCCGCTGCCCAGGCGATGGTGCGTGGTCACCTCGACGTCGTCGGTGTCGTCGTTCACGACATCGCCGACCCGTACTTCTCCAGCATCGCGGCCGGTGTCATGGAACGCGCCGAGCAAGCCGGCCTGCTGGTCGCACTGTCGAGCACGCTGCGCCAGCCCGACCGCGAGGCGGACTACGTGGCGGCCTTCCGCCGCCAGCGGGTTCGCGCTGTGATCCTCGTCGGCAGCCGCACCACCGATCCGGCTCAGCTCGCCCGGCTGCGCACGGAGGTCGAACGTTTCGAGTCCGGACGCGGGCGGGTTGCCGCCGTCAGCCAGCGGCGGCTGCCAATCGACACGGTTGTCGTCGAGAACCGCGCCGGCGCCCGGGCCCTCGCCGAGGATCTGGTCGCGCTCGGTTACCGGCGCTTCGGCGTGCTGGCCGGCCCGTCGCACCTGCTGACCGCCGTCGACCGGCTGGCCGGTTTCCGCAGCGGGCTCGCGCACCATGGCATCACGATCGACGACGACCACGTCGTCGCCGGCGAGTTCACCCGCGACGGAGGCTACGTCGCGACCGGGGAACTGCTGCGCCGCAAGGTCGACGTGTCGTGCATATTCGCCGTCAACGACGTGATGGCCGTCGGGGCAATGGCTGCCCTGCGCGATCACCGCATGCCGCCGCCACGGCGGATGGCGGTGGCGGGCTTCGACGACATCGCCACGCTGCGTGACGTCACGCCGCGACTCACCACGGTGCGAGTCGACCTCGAAGACCTCGGGCGCACTGCACTCGACCTCGTGCTCGGTGAACCCGGCCACGCGCCGCGCACGCGCATGGCGCGCTGCGAGGTCGTCCTGCGCGAGAGCACGCCGGCCACGCGCTGACGGCCCGCTCATTGCTTGGCCAGCAGGTCCGCAACGCCCGCTCGGTCGCATGCGTGGTCGGCGAACAGCAGCCGCAGCGTGATCCGCAGCGGGTCGCGCGTCACGTGGACCGGGCGGTCCCACGCGAGCGCCGAACCGACCGCGGCGTACTCGGCAACGCGCACGAACCACGGATCCGCCGCGGTGCGCGCATCGGTCGCCGTGATGACGGCGGTCCACCCGGCGATGCTTACCGCGAGCCATGGCGCGCGGGCGCCGTTGACGGCGCACTCCCCCTCGGCGTCAGCGGTGAATACGCGGAGGCCACTCGAGACGACGGGCGCAAGCCGCCAGAAGAAGCCGCCGTAGCCTGCGCCGACCCGGCCGTGACTGCCGGGGCTGTTCAGCACGGCCGCGCGCGCACCCGCCGCGGTCAGCGTGCTGGACCAGTGCAGCGACCAACCGTCCGCCCATGGCGCCACCGCCACCCGGCGGGACTCGTGCAGCAGCGGCGCATCCGAGCCGTCGCACCACGTGAGCGAATCCTCGACGCCGTCAGCATGAACTCGCCGCGGATAGCGCTGCCGGACGAGGCCGTGGCCGGCGTCCTGGTAGCCCCTGCCCGGCTGGTAGCTCGGCCCGCCCCAGAGGTTCACGCCGTCCACGTCCGGCAAGGCCAAGCCGAGCCCGCGATGCCACGGATGGTCTCCTGGGCACGCGTCGGTGAGGACGGTGCCGGCCAGCGTGCGCATCGGGTGCACCGCGGGCCGGGCGACGGCCCCGGGCGGCGGATCCTCGTCCCAGCCGTAGCGGCCCACCTCCGTGCCGCCCACCCGCAGCGACGTCATCGCGAGCCAGGCACGACGACGGGCGCCCATGGCACGCCAAGCTCGCTGAACGTCCGCAACTGCTCGGCCGCATCCTCGATCGAGCGCTCTACCTGGACGACGCTGACCGTCGCATCGACGCCCGTGCCGCGCCGGCGGAGCCACTGCGGTTCGATCGGCGTCGGGCCGGGCGCGAGCCGCACCGCCTCGAGGACGCGCATGAACGCGCCGCACCCGGCCAGGTCGGACTGCAGCGGTTGGCGCGGATCGTCCAGGTGGGCAAGGAGATTCCGTAACGGTGTCGTCCGCCCGAAGGTGTGCGCCTCGCCGTCGAGGACGAGGACGTCGCGCGTGTAATGCAGTTCTGCACGGCCACGACTGCCGTGCACGACGACCACCGGCTCGGACTCGGACGCGGCGCACAGCGTCACCGCGATGACGATGGTCGTGCCACGGGCGGTGCGCAGCCGCAGGCATGACGTGTCGTCGGCCTCGACGTCGCGTGACCGCAGCAGTTCCAACTCGATGCCGGCGACGTCGTCCGCGCCCGTGCTGCCGTCGAGGGCGAGAGCGGTGGCGACCGCGTGCGCGAACGGGTTCGTCAACGCGCCGTCGACGACCGGCGTGCCGTCGCCGAGCGTGCGCCGTCCCGCCCAGTCAGAGCGCTCGTAGTAGGCGTCCGGACGCGACCACGCGCCCCACCCACCGATGCCACGCACCTCGCCGAGCTCGCCGTCGCGTACGAGGGACCGCAAGTGCGTGAACGCCGCCGAGCCGAGGCTCTGGAACCCGATCTGGGCGGCGGCGGCCCGCCGGGACGCGCACGTGACGAGGCCTCGCCACCCGGCGAGCGTCGAGGCGGGCGGCTTCTCGAGCAGCAGGCTCGCACCGGCGTCGAGCACGTGCCGTGCGAGCGGGACGTGTGTGTGGATCGGGGTGGCGAGGACGCCGATGTCTGGACGGGTCGCACTGAGCAACCGCCCGAGGTCGGGATCGACCGGGCGATCGCCGACCAGCGCGCGTCCCTCGTCGTCGAGCGGCGCCGGATTGCACACCCCGAGCAGTCGCACCGTGCCGGACGCCTCGAGCGAGGCGATCTCGCGCAGGTAGCTCCGCCCGTATCCGGACGCGCCCGCGAGCACGATTCCGTAGCTCACCGCGACGGCAGCCGATGCTCGATCGCGACTGCCGCCATGACCAGCAGTCCGGGCAGGATCACAACGAACGCCGGAGCCTGGTCGCCGACGATCACCAGGACGACAAATGCGCCGGCCAGCAACACACTGCCCGGCCAGTCGCGGAGCACCGCGGGCCCGGCGTCCGCGAGCACGTCACGCCACCCGATACCGGGACGCCACCGAGCGGCGGCCCGCGCACCGCAGATCACGCCCAATACGGCGGCCAGTCCGATCACCGGCCCGAGCAAGGTCGCGCCTGGGACGCCGGCGAGCACGGCCACGGTGTCCAACGTGCCGACCACCAGGAGCGCCAGCGGGGCGAGCCACCCGACCGGATCACGCAGTGCCGTACGTGTCAGCGAGACGAATCGGCGCACGCGCGGCGTACGGTCCGACTCGACCAGCTCGCGGATGCACGTCGCCCCCGCGCCGCCCGCTGCGAGCACCGTGACGAGCGGCAGGCAGGCCACGCACACGAGCACGCCGACCAGGAGCACCTCGGCGAACAGCTGCAGCGACGCGGGCGCATCCCGCCGGTCCGTCGCGGCGCTCATCCCTTCAACCCCGAAGTCGCGACGCCCTCGACGAGGAACCGCTGGAACGCAAGGAAGAACAGGCCGATCGGCACGAGGGCCAGCACGGACATCGCGAACATCGGCCCGAACGCCGACTGGCTCGTCTGGTCGACGAAGATCTGCAACGCCAGCGGCAGGGTGAACTTCGCCGGGCTGTTCAGGTAGATCAACTGGGTGAAGAAGTCGTTCCAGGTCCAGATGAACGTGAAGATCGCGGTGGTGATCATCGCCGGGCGCAGCAGCGGAGCGATCACGTAGCGGAACGTGCTGATCGGACCACAGCCGTCGATCCGCGCCGCCTCGTCGAGCTCGCGCGGCAGGGCGCGGACGAACTGCACCATCAAGAAGACGAAGAACGCGTCCGTGGCGAGGAACTTCGGCAGGATGAGCGGCCAGAACGTGTTCACCAGGCCCATCTTCTGGAAGATGATGTACTGCGGGATGAGCACGACGTGCTGCGGCAGCATGATCGTGGCGAGCATGAAGCCGAACATCGGGCCGCGTCCGCGAAAGTGCAGCCGGCCGAACGCGTAACCCGCCAGCGAGCACGAGATCACGTTGCCGGCGACCGCGCCGCCGGAGATGATCAGCGAATTGGCGAGGTACTGCCAGACGCTGTACCCGGCGATGCCCTGGAACACCTGCTGGTAGTTGTCGCCCGTGCCGTGCTTGGGCAACAGCGCCAGGCTCGACAGGATCTCGTCGGCCGGCTTGAACGACGTGAAGATCAGCCAGGCGATCGGGTAGAGCAGCACCAGCACGACGGCGATCACGCACACGTGCCAGAGCACCGACCGGCCCCTGGCGGCTGCCGTCCGCCGACGGCGCGGCACACGCGCAACCACCGCCTGCGCGCTCATCACTTCTCCTCGCCCGCGTAGAAGACCCAACTGCGGGCGGTGCGGAACAACACCGACGTGATCACCGCGATCACGACGAGCAGTACCCATGCCATCGCGGACGCGTAGCCCATCCGGAAGTCGTTGAAGCCGCGCTGGTACAGGTACAGCGTGTAGAACAGCGTCGAGTCACTCGGACCGCCGCGGCCGCTGCTGACGACGAATGCGCTGGTGAACGCCTGGAAGGCATGGATGATGCCGAGCACCAGGTTGAACAGCAGCACTGGCGACAACATCGGCAGGGTCACCGAACGGAATCGGCGAACCGGGCCGGCACCGTCGATCGCGGCGGCCTCGTAGAGATCCTGCGGGATCTGCTTCAGGCCGGCCAGGAAGATCACCATCGGCGCGCCGAACTGCCATGCCGACAGCGCGACCAGGGTCAGCAACGCGTACTGCGGCTGGTCGACCCAGCTACCGGTGTGGATGCCGAACATGCGCAAGACCCGGTCGACCGAGCCCCCGGAGCCGAACATCGCCCGCCACACGAGCGCGACGCTGACGCTCGCCCCGAGCAGCGACGGGGCGTAGAACGCCGACCGGTAGAAGCCCGCGCCGCGACGCGGCCGGTTCAGCAACAGCGCGACCGCGAGTGCCAGGGACAGTTGCAGCGGAACCGAGATCGCGACGTACTTCACCGTCACGGTCACGGCGTTCCAGTAGTGGTCGTCGTCGGTGAACATCCGGACGTAGTTCTGCAGGCCGATCCACTTCGGCGTGGTGAACAGGTCGTAGTTCGTGAACGACAGGTACAGCGACGCCGCCATCGGCCCGATCGTGAACAGTGTCGCGCCGATGATCCACGGCGACAGGAACAGGTAGCCCGCGTGCTCGCGCTTGCGGCGGGCCTTGCGCGGGCGTCCGGCCGACAGCTGGTCCGGTGCCGGCCGGGTCATCACCTGGCTGCTCATCGCCCGCCTTCCTTACCGAGTCGTCCTACCTTCGGCGCGCTATCCGACGCCGAAGGTAGAACAACTCGCGAGCGGCCGGCCGACTTCAGGACTTCAGGGATTGCTGGGCGTCGCTGACGACCTGCGCCGCGGCCGCCGCTGGACTCTTCTTGCCGAAGATGACGTCGTCATAGACCTTCTGGAAGTCGGTCTTGATCGCCGACGAGCCGCTCGGCCAGAGCCACCCGGACGACGGGCCGATCTTGGCCTTCACTGTCGTCTCGTAGTCGCACACCGCCTTGTTCCCCGGGTCGGCCGAAGCGCAGACTTGCGAGCGGACGTCCAGGTTCGCCGGCAGGCCGCGCGTCGCGCCGAGCACCTTGCCCGCCGCCGGGTCATTGATCAGGAAGTCCATCAGCTTGACCGCGTCGTCCTTGTGCTTGGACTGCTTGGACACCGCGAAGAACACCGGCGGCAGCGCGGCCATCCCGGACTGGTTCGCGCCGGGGTTGTCGCTCGGCAGTGGAGCGGCCGCTACCTTGCCGCTCGTGTAGGACGAGATATAGCCGGTCAGGTTCGAGTCGTAGTTGAATTCGGATGCGGCCGCGCCGGTCACCAGGGCCGAGTTCTGCATCGACCCGTCCATCTTCGTCGTGGCCTGCGCGGCGCTGACGCCCTTCTTGTCGCGCATCTCGCCGGTCATCGTCCAGAACGCGGTGAGGTCGTCCGCGGTGAAGCCGAGCTGACCGTCAGCCGTGTAGAGCTGCTTGCCGCGCGTGTGCAGCCACGAGTCGAACCAGTCGACGGCCCAGCCGAAGTCGGTGGTTCCCGCGGTGCCGGTCGCGGCGCCGACCTTCTCCATGTCGGTCGTGAACTCCTGCCACGTCCAGCCCTCGGTCGGCACGGTCACGCCGGCCTTCGCGAACTTGTCGGCGTCGTAGGCGACCATCTGCGTCGTCTGCCCGGCCGGCGCGGCGTACTGGCCGCCGTCGGCCTTGCCGCCCGCGACCAGTTCGGGCGGCATCTTGTCCAGGTGCAGTGTCTTGCCGACGTACTTGCTCAGGTCGACCAGCACGTGCTTGTGCTGGTACTCGCCGAACGTCGGGCGGTCGACCTGGATCAAGTCCGGCGACGCGCCGCCGGCGATCTCGGTCGTGAGCTTCTGCACGTACGCGGGGTACGCGCTGAACTCGACTTGCACCTTGATCTTCGGATTTGCCTTCTCGAACAGGGCGACGGCCTGCTGCGTCGCCTTAGCCCTGTCGTCGTTGCCCCACCACACGAAACGCAGGCTTCCGCTATGACTCGAGCTGCACGCCGTCAGCACGCCGGCGAGCGTGACCGCGACGGTGGCCAGCACCCCACAGGCCCCGAGCCGGAACGGTCGTCCTGTCATCGCGTCCTCCTTCCCGACGGCTGGCCTGAGCGGCCCCGCGGGCATGATGCTTGAATCGGTTCAGGCAACATACGTGCCGCCTAACATGCCGTCAAGCAATCTCGGCAAACGCTATCCAAGCACGTTTGAGGCTTGACGGAAAGCGCATTCCCGAATAGCTTTCGGCCCGTCCCCATCAGCCCGGATGCCGCTCGCCCACGACGGCCAGCGCGAGCGCCGCACCTTCGTGCAGCCGATCGACGGGAGCGCGTGTAATGGATGTCAGCCGCGACAGATCCGTGGACGCCGAGAGTGACCAGACTGGAGCGGATTGGCGGCGTGGCGAGATCAGCCGGCGCTCAGCGCTCACCTTGCTGGGCGCGTCGACGGTCGCCGCTTGGACCGCGACGAGCGGCACGGCGGCGGCGGAACCGCCCGCGCAACCGTCGACTCCGGTCACCGTGCTCATCAACGGCACGGCCGCGCAGGTCGGGACGTACGCGTTCCCCGACGAGGTCGATGCGCTCGTGCTCGACAACGACCTGATCCGCTTCACGTTCGGCCGCGACGACGCTGCGGGCGGCATCGTCACCGGATGGACCGACGTCTCGATCACCGCCCAGTCGGTTGTCGTCGACGGCGTGGAACTCGCCCACAACCTCAACGGCGTCGAGCCACGTGACCCGGATCGCCAGCACTCGTTCTACATCGACGCGGGCGGCGGGCGGTCCCGGCTGGTCTGCTCCGAGGTACGCGTCCTGCGCGTCACGCCGCAACTCGTCGAGGTGGCGTTCGTCGACACGACCAGCACGCCGCTGCGCCACGAGCACCACCTGATCATGCGTGCTGGCAAGCGCGGCCTGTACGGCTACGACATCCTGACTGCCGTCGAGGCAACCTCGATCAACGAGGTACGCATGAATGCCCGATGGGACCGGAGCATCTTCGACCACTGCTACAACTGGGAGCACGGCAAAGGTCAGCAGCCGACGTACGCCTACCTCGCGACGCAGCAGTCGGTGCAGGACGAGACGTGGCGCATCGACGGCGTCAACAACCCGAACCTGCCCTCGCCGGACAGCAACGCCGGCGGCCTGCCACCCGGCACCGTCTACACGAAGTACAACTGGAGCCTCTACCACCACGAGAACCCGATGTTCGGCCACTACGGCCACGGCTTCGGCGTCTGGCTGACGCCGCTCGGCGGGGTCACGGCGGACACGCTCTGTGCCTTCTACGGCGTGGGTCCGCAGCACCAGGATCTCGCGATCCACCAGGACGCGCTGATCCTGAACTACTTCGGCGCCAACCACTATGGCCTGCCCAGCTACGCGCTGCCCGCCGGTTACCGCCGCCTCTACGGCCCGTGGTTCACCCACGTCACAACGGGCGATCCCGCCGATCCGGACGCGCTCATCGCCGACGCAGCGTCCGTTGCGCGCGCCGAGATTGCCGAGAACCGCGGCGGCGCCGACTGGATCGCCGACGACCTGTGGCCGACCGAGCGGACGCTGGTCATCGGCCGGCTCAAGCTCGCCGACGGGCGACCGGCTGCCGGGCACTGGATCGTGCTGTCGACGCAGGACGTCACCGACGTCTACACCATCCACGAGCCGACCTACTTCATGAAGACCGACGCGGACGGGAACTTCCGGCTGCCAGGTATCCCCCCTGCCTGGCAGCCGGGCACCACCACCCCCGGCACGTACACGCTCTACGCGTTCGCCGCCGAGGGCTCGGTCACCGACCAGTTCAAGCAGACCGGCATCGTCGTCCACGGCGCCTTGCAGAACCTCGGCGAATTCGCTTGGACGCCCGTCGCGCACGGGACGTTCCTGTGGCAGATCGGCCGTGCCGACCGCACGGCAGGCGAGTTCGCACTGGCCACCGGGTCGCCTGCCAAGCCGATGCCGCGCGCGTACGAGAAGCCCGCACAGGTCCCGGCCAACCTGACGTTCACCGTCGGCGCCGACTGGGAACCCGAGAGCTGGTACTACGCGCAAACCAACGCCGGCGTATGGACGGTCTCGTTCACGCTCGACCGGGCGTACAGCGGCACTGCGTACCTGACCGTGTCCACCGCCATGCAGGCAGGCGGCCGTCCGACCGTGGCGGTGAACGGCAACGCGGCCGACATCACCGGGACGCTGCCGCCCAACAACGACTCGACGATCGCGCGCCAGGCCGACCGCAGCGGCTTCCCGCGGCTGTCGACGCTGTCGTTCCCCGCTTCATTGCTCGTGGCCGGCGCGAACACCGTGACGTTCACGCACGGCTCGGCCAGCGTGGCGGGCACTGGGCCGGGATGGGACACCCTCGTCCTCGAAGTCGACGGCGCGTCAGCGCCTGCGCAACTTGCCGGCAGCGCGGTGCTCGTGGCGAACGACGCGAGCAGTGCGACCTGGCGGCTCACCGTCACGAACACCGGGACGGGCGCGGCGAACGACGTCCGGCTGAACGCGGTCGCCTGGCGTGATCCGCGCCGTGCCGGATCCGATCCTGGGCCGACCGTCGCGGGACGTGATCCGAACAAGTTCCCGGTCCCGGTCGCCGCTGCCATCCCGCCCGGCGGATCCGCCACGGCCGAGGTGACGGTCGACGCCGCACAGGGCGGCGCCGCGTCCGACGTCCTCATCCAGTTCAGTGCAAACGGGGGGCGGGCGCGCGGGATCGCGGCCGCCATGCGCCAGCCGTAACCAGCAACCATCGGAGACGTCCCAATGCCCCAACTCAGCCGCCGTAACTTCCTCGCCGGTGCGTCGGTGGCCGCGGCCACCGTCGCGCTCACCCCCGGCCGCAGCGCCTCGGCAGCGCCGGACGACCTGGCCGAGGTCGCCGACGGCGTCGACCTGCACTGGCTGGACGGCAAGCCCACAGCCACCACGGGCGCGACCTGGGGCGTCCCGTGGCCGAAAGGGCAGTTGCCGAAGGACAGCACGTTCGCGCTGCAGGCCGACGACGGCAGCGCGGTCGCCGTGCAGTCGTGGCCGCTGGCGTACTGGCCGGACGGCACGCTCAAGTGGACGGGGCACGCGATCGGCTCGTCCGCGCTGGCGCCCGGGTTCCGGCTCGCCCCCGGTACGCCCGCCGCGCCGCCGACGCCGCTGATCGCGACCCGCAGCGGTTCGGAGGTGCGACTGGCCAACGGCGTGGTCGACGTCCGGCTCGCCACGTCCGGCAACATCGTGATCCGCTCGATCTCGCGCGGCGCGCGCACGACGGCGCAGAACGGCCGGCTCGTGCTGCTGCTGCAGAACCGTCCGGACGACGACAGCACGGCGACGCAGACGTCGTGGGCCGGCCTCATCGACGGCGTCGACATCGAGCAGTCCGGCCCCGTGCGTGCCGTGGTGAAGGTGACCGGCCGCTACCGCGTCAACGGCGGGTCGAGCGGCCGCGCGATCCTGCCGTGGACGCTGCGCGTGTACCTCGGTGCGGGCGACGAGTCGATCCGGCTGGTGCACAGCTTCATCTGGGACGCCGACGCCGAGCACGACTTCGTCCGCGGGCTCGGCCTCGAGCTTGCGGTGCCGATGACCGACGAGGCGCACAACCGGCACGTCCGCTTCGGCTCCGCGTCCGGTGGCATCTGGGGTGAGCCGGTTCGCGTGCTGACCGGGCTTCGGCGAGACCCCGGCGCCGCGGTGCGTGCGGCGCAGGTCGCGGGCGTCGCGACGCCGCCGGTGTCGCAATGGTCGGCCCAGGTGCAGGCCGGCTATCAAGACCTCGCGCTGTGGAACGACTTCACGATCTTCCAGGAATCCCCGGACCACTTCGCGGTGTGGAAGCGCACGACGTCCGAAGGCAGCTGGCTCAAGCACGCCGGTCACGGCAGTCGCGCCTCGGGCTTCGGCTACGTCGGCGGGGTGAGCGGCGGGCTCGGCATGGGCATCCGGGACTTCTGGCAACGCTTCCCGCGCTCCCTCGACGTCCGCGCTGCCAGCACCGACAGCGCCACCGTCACGTTGTGGTCGTGGTCGCCTCTGGGCGGGGCGATGGATCTGCGCCACTACGACACGGTGGCGCACGGGCTGGACCTGTCCTACGAGGACGTCCAGGAAGGCTTCTCCACACCGCAGGGTGTGGCCCGCTCGACCGACATGCAGCTGTGGGCGTTCGACGCGACGCCGTCGCGCGACACGATCATCGCGCTGTCGACTACGCTCACCGCACAGCCACAGATCATCGCGCCGGCCGCCTGGTATCACGGCGCGGGCGTCTTCGGCCGGTGGAGTCTGCCCGACCGCAGCACGTCCGCGCGCGCCACGCTCGAGGACTCCATCGCACGCGCCGTCACGTTCTACCGCGGCCAGGTCGACGAGCGCGAGTGGTACGGCTTCTGGCACTACGGCGACGTGATGCACACCTACGACAGCGACCGGCACACCTGGCGTTACGACGTCGGCGGCTTCGCCTGGGACAACGCCGAGCTCGGCACGGACGCCATGCTCTGGTACGCGTTCCTGCGCTCGGGCGACCCCGCCACGTTCCGCCTTGCTCGGGCGATGACCCAGCACGTCAGCGAGGTCGACGTCCACCACAGCGGGCGCTTCGCCGGGCTGGGTTCGCGGCACAACGTCATGCACTGGGGCGACGGCGCGAAGGAGGCGCGGGTAAGCGAGTCGTTCACCAAGCGGTTCTCCTACTACCTGACCGCGGACGAGTGGCAGGGCGACCTTATGCACAGCTCGCTGCAGGTCGACCAGACGCTGCTGAGTATCGACCCGCTGCGCGAGGTGCTGCCGCCGCAGACTCTCGCGCCGGCCCGCGTGCGGATCGGGCCGGACTGGTACGCGCTCGTCAGCAACTGGCTGACCGAGTGGGAACGCACCGGCGAGACGAAATGGCGCGACCTGATCGTCACCGGGATGCGCGACATCGCCGCGCTGCCAGCCGGGCTGTTCACCGGCGAGGCCGGCGGCGCCGTCGGCTTCGACCCGGCGACCGGGCACATCGTCAACTTCAACAAGGGCGATTTCACCGGCGGCTACAACCTCGCGATGGCCTTCCTCGGCGAGCAGATCCTGTGGGAGACCCTCGATCTGGTGGACGTCCCGGAGTTTCGGCAGACGCTGCTGGACTTCTGCCGCTACGTCCAGGCGCCGTCGGCGGAGAAGATCGCCCGCTACGGCCGCGACTTCAACCCGCAGGTGTTCGGGACGATCTACTCGCGGATGACAGCCTGGGCCGGCGAGCAGCTCAGCGATGCGACGATCCGGCAGCGCGGCTGGGCGGCGTTCCTGAACGATCCGGCCGGGCGGCCGTGGCCGGCTGCGGTGCAGGTCGGGGGCAATGCGGTCGCCGAGCCGGTCGACGAGGTCCCGTTGCACGACTTCGGCACGAACGACGCGGCGCAGCGTGGCCTCGCGATCATCTTCCTGCTCGACATCGCCCCGGCGGAGGCGCCATGAGACTGGCACTCGCTGCGGCGGCTGCGGTCGCCGAACCGTTGCCAGGGCTGGCGGGATGCACTCCCGAGCTCGTGTGCTCGTTCAACGTGCCGCCGGGTGACTACGAGCTGCAGGTCGCCTTAGGCAGCTCGACCGAGGCGGCAGATACCGGCGTGCAGGTCGAGGCGCGCCGGGTTGCGCTCGCCCCGGTGGCCACCGCCCCGGGCCAGATCGTCGTTCGCTCGGCGACGGTCGACGTGCGCACGCCGGAGAGCATGCCGGACGGGCAGGAAGGCGACGGCACGCCCGGCCTGCAGGTTTACCTGACCGGCGACGCACCGGCACTCGCCGGTATCCACGTGGTGCCGCTCCAGCACATCCCGCGGCTGTTCGTGGTCAGCGACTCGACGGCCGCTGACTGGCTCTTCGGCCCGAAGCGCGGCTGGGCGCAGGCGTTGCCGCAGGACTTCCGCGCCGGCATCAGCGTCGCGAACTGGGCCGTGTCGGGATCGAGCACGGTCAGCTGGCTGGCCGACCCGGCGCTGTTTGCGACGCTCGCGCCGCTGATCCGTCCGGACGACGAGGTGCTCATCCAGCTGGCCCACAACGACAAGACCACGACCGAGGCCGACTACAGGGCGAACCTCACCGCGCTCGTCGACGGCGTCCGGGCGCGCGGTGGGCTGGCCGTGCTGGTCACGCCGCCCGTTCGGCACCTCTTCGCGGCGGACGGGACGATCACGCCTACGGGGCGCGTCGTCAACAACCTCGGCGTCGACCTGCCCGCTGTCATGCGCGACGTCGCCGCCGAGTTGGGCGCACCGCTGCTCGACCTCACAGCCGACAGCCAGGCGCTGATGGAGCGACTCGGGCCGACCGACTCGTGGCAGCTCTACGTCGGCACGCAGGCGGTGCCCACCGACGCCACGCACTTCAACCCGTACGGCTCGGCCGTCATCGCCGGTCTCGTCACGGCTGAGATCGCGGCCGCCCACCTGCCCGCAGCAGGATTCCTGCGCTAGCGGTCGGCTCCTGCGGATAGCCGCGCGGCTCAGCTTCCTCGCTGGTATCGCGGCTTTTTCGGCTCTACTGACTGATCCGTGGGTTGGGTCGGCCTGGGAGGGTGGGTCGATGGCCGCCGAGGCTGAGCATCGCGAGTGCGATCAGTGCCGGCGCCGACCGGAAGCCGAACGCGATCCGGGTGAGTAGGCGGATCTTCG
>WNGL01001437.1_pt1 | contig 65017 bp, 63 predicted proteins | sample 5400591 | NCBI WGS metagenome assembly WNGL01 (sample SAMN13153377, study PRJNA577476) | soil metagenome | isolation source: 80 cm soil or saprolite under Garry oak tree replicate 1 | place: USA:California | collected 2016-06-15 | reverse complement strand
ACCCGGCGCCGCTCACCGCCGGACAGCGCCCGGGGCAGGACGCCCGCGCGGTGCCCGAGTCCGACGGCGGCCAGCGCGGCAACCGCGCGCTCGGCCCGCTCGGCGCGGGGTACGCCGTGATACCGCTGGGCCAGGACGACGTTCTCGGTCACGGTGCGGTGCGGCACGAGGTGGTACGCGCGGAGCACCACCCCGGTGCCCGGCCGCTCGCGCGGTGCGGCCAGGTCGCGGAACGTGTGCCCGCCGGGCGGGTCGAGGACCGCGACGTATTCACCCTCGTGCACGGCGAGGGCCGGGGGAACCGCCAGGACTGTGGTGAGCATCGTCTTCGACCTTAACGGTAGATCCCCTGCGTCCGCCTGTGCATGTGCACGTGCTGACAAATCTGCACAAAGACTTGCGGTGAGGGCATCGACACAGTCCGGCAACAAATGTGGAAGCCGCGGGAAACCGGCGGCCGCTGTACTACCTGCGACTCACCCCAGGTGAGGCGCGCCTAGGGTTCCGCCGCCGGCAACCGCCGGCCGGGTCTGGTCCGAGAGGCGCAGGCGTCCCGGTCCGCCGCCGGGGCGTTCCACGGCGGGACAAAAGCCCGGGAGACAGCCACGGTCTGGCTGCTCCCCCGAGCCAGACCTCATACCACGTGTGAGGCAGCTATGCATCGTCGATCTTTAGTGGTGGCGGCCGTTGCCGCGGTACTCGCGACCGCCGGATGCGGCGGCGCGAAGCAGCCGGCCGGAGCGGCCGCGGCCCCCGGAAAGATCACCATCGGTTTCAGTGCCTGGCCCGGCTGGTTCCCCTGGCAGGTCGCGCAGGAGAAGGGGCTGTTCGCCAAGAACGGCGTCGACGTCGGGCTCAAGTACTTCGACAGCTACACCGACAGCCTCAACGCACTGTCCACCGGCAACCTGACCGCCAACAGCCAGACCCTCAACGACACGCTCTCCTCGGTCAGCGGCGGCGCCAGGCAGACCATCGTGCTGGTCAACGACAACTCGACGGGCAACGACCAGATCATCGCCCGGGACGGCATCACCTCCATCGCCGACCTCAAGGGCAGGAAGGTCGCGGCGGAGCAGGGTACCGTCGACCACTACCTGCTGCTCCTGGCCCTCAAGAAGGCCGGCCTGTCAGCCAGGGACATCCAGTTCACCCCGCTGGCCACCGACGCCGCCGCGGCGGCCTTCGTCGCCGGGAAGGTGGACGCCGTCGGCGTCTTCGCCCCGTTCACCACGACCGCGCTCGGATTGAAGGGCAGCAGGGCGATCACGACGTCCAAGGACTTCCCCGGGGCGATCCCGGACCACCTGGTGTTCGGCAGCGACTTCGTGAAAAGCCACGGCGACCGGGTGCAGGCGATCGTGAAGACCTGGTTCGACACGCTGGCCTGGATCAAGGCCAACCCGACCGAGGCCGTGGCCATCATGGCCAGGCGCGGGGGGGTCAGCGCCGCGGACTACGCCAGCTATGACGCCGGTACCACCATCTTCACGCGCGAACAGAACCTCGCGGCGTTCACGTCCGGCAGCAGCCCGGCCAACCTCGACTACCAGGCCGGCCAGATCGCCGACTTCCTCGTGGAAAGCGGCCTGGTCGACAAGAAACCGTCATTGGACGGGCTGTTCGAGCCGAAGTTCGTCCGGGCGGTCGCGGGGTGACCGCGGTGGCGAATCCCGATAGCGTCCTCGTCGACCGCGGGGCACCGCCTGCCCCGGCGTGGTCGCCGCTGCCCCGCCGGCGACCGCCGCGCCGGATGCCGCGCCTGCTCGCCATCCGTACCCCGGTTCCCCGGCCGGTACGGCGGATCCTCACCGTGCTGTCGCTCGCGGTACCGCTGGTCGGCTGGCTCGCGCTGTCGGCGAGCGGGACGGTGCCGGACACGTTCCTGCCCTCGCCCGCGCAGGTGTGGGCGGCCGGCCTCGACATGGCCACGTCCGGTCAGCTGCTGACCGACACGTGGGCGACCGTGCACCGGGTGCTCATCGGGTTCGGGCTGGCCGTCGCGGTTTCGGCGCCGCTGGGCCTGCTGATGGGCGCCTTCCCCGCCGGGCAGGCCGCGCTGGAGCCGGTGATCGGGCTGCTGCGGTACCTGCCGGCGAGCGCGTTCATCCCGCTGCTGATCATCTGGCTAGGGCTGGGTGAGCCGTCGAAGGTGGCGATCCTGTTCATCGGCACCGTTTTCTTCAACACGCTGATGACCGCCGACGCGGTCCGGCAGGTACCGGGCGCGCTCGTCGACGTGTCCTACACGCTGGGCGCGCGGCGGGGTGAGGTACTGCGCAAGGTGGTGGTACCGCACGCGCTGCCCGGGATGATCGACGCGATGCGGGTCAACGCGGCCGCCGCGTGGAACTTCGTCGTCGTCGCCGAACTGGTCGCGTCGGAATCCGGGCTGGGGTACCGGATCGTGCGCGCGCAGCGGTTCCTGCAGACCGACAAGATCTTCGCGGTACTCGTCGTCATCGGCGTCATCGGGCTGGCCATGGACGTGGCGTTGCGGCTGCTGCGCGACCGGGTCGGGCGGTGGGCCGGATGACGTTGCAGGCACTGGAGCTGACCGGGGTCAGCAAGGAGTTCGGTAGCGTCCGCGCGCTGGAGGGGATCGACCTGCGCGTCGAGCGGGGTTCATTCGTGTGCGTGGTCGGCGCGAGCGGGTCGGGCAAGTCGACGCTGCTGTCCCTCGTCGCGGGCCTCGCCCGGCCGTCGAGCGGCGAGGTGCGGCTGGACGGGGTACCGGTGACCGGTCCCGGCCCGGACCGTGGCCTGGTCTTCCAGTCCGGCGCCGTGTACCCGTGGCGGACCGTCGAGCGCAACGTCGCGTTCGGGCTGGAACTGCTACCGATCTCTCGCGCGGAACGGGCGGCGCGGGTCGCCTGGTACCTGGCCGAGACCGGGCTCACCGGGCTGCGTCGCGCGCTGCCCCGGCAACTGTCCGGCGGGCAGCGGCAACGGGTGGCGATCGCCCGCGCGCTCGCGTGCGAGCCGGAGGTACTGCTGCTCGACGAGCCGTTCGGTGCCCTGGACGTGCAGACCAAGGAGGACATGCAGCTGTTCATCCGGCGGGTGTGGCGGGACACCGGTACCACCGTGTTGATGGTGACCCACGACGTGGAGGAGGCGGTGTTCCTCGGCCAGCGGGTGGTCGTGCTGGCCTGCGACCCCGGCCGCGTCGCCGCGGACATCGCGGTGGACCTGCCCGGCGAGCGGGACCTGACCGCGAAGCGGACGCCTGCGTTCGTCGCCCTGCGGGCCCGGATCGAGGACCTCGTGCGCACCTACCACCGGCAGGTGTCCTATGTGGACACATGAGGTACCCGGCGGCGCCGGCTGGTCGCTGACTGTCCCTTGTGGAGCGTCGGTGACGCTGGAAGCGTTGCAGGACAACGCCTCCGTAAGTACGCTGCTCTACGCCGCCGGCAACCCGCTGGAGCGGCTCAACGTCCCGGACACGCTCAAGGCGCAGATGACCGGGTGTGTCCGCCCGCCGGTGGTGCTGATGTCCGACCTCGGCCGCGCACTGTGCTCGGTCACCGGCTCCTCGCTGGACTGGCACGACGCGGTGACCGGGCACAGCCTGGACCGGCATGTGGTACAGCGGTTCGGGCGAAGCGACTACGCGACCGAAGGCAACGACTGGCGGCGCAGCGCCCGCGCGCTGCTGCTGGACGAGCTGGCCACGCTGGGCCTGGACCGGCGGGATCTGCACGCGACGGTGAACTGGTTCGTGAAGGTGGCGCCCGCCCCCGATGGCGGGCTCACCTTCCGCGAGGGCCATGCCAAGGCCGGTGACTGGGCGGCGCTGCGCGCCGAGCAGGACGTGTTGCTGGTGCTCGCGACCGCGCCGCATCCGCTCGATCCTTCGTCGTCGTGGACGCCCGCGGGCGTCCGGGTCACCGTCGCGGCCGCTTCGCCGCCCGGCCCCGACGATCCGTCGCGCGTCTTCCGCCCGGCGTCCGCCCGCGCGCTCGAGGCGGTGGGCCGGTGATCGATGTCGCGGTACCCCCGGGCGACGGGTGGACCGGCGAGATCCCGGCCGGTTGCCGGCTGCGCATCACCGACCTGTACGGCAACCAGGCCGTCGACACGCTGCTGTACGACGCGCACGACTACGCCAACCGGTACAGCGCGGTGGACACCGTACGGGAGCAGGGCGGCGTGTACCTGACGACGGGCAGCGCGCTGCTGTCGGTCGACGGCGACGTGCTCGCCACGATCGTCGCGGACACCTGCGGCCGGCACGACACCCTCGGCGGCGCGTGCGCCAAGGAGAGCAACGTCGTCCGGTACGGCATGCACACGCGGCACCAGCACGCCTGCCGCACCACGTTCCTGCGGCAGATGGCGAAGTGGGGACGCGGCCTGTCCAAGCGCGACCTCACCCACAACATCAACTTCTTCATGAACGTACCGCTGACCCCGGAGGGCGGGCTGACGTTCGAGGACGGGCTGTCGGCGCCCGGCAAGTACGTCGAGCTGCGCGCCGAGCGGGACATCCTGGTGATCATCAGCAACTGCCCGCAGATCAACAATCCCTGCAACGGTTACGACCCGACGCCGGTGGCGTTGACGGGCTGGGGCCCGTGAGCATCGATGTAGTCGCGCCCGGGACGCGGACCACGGTCCAGGACCTGCCCGGGCGGCAAGGGCTCTGGGCGGTCGGCGTACCGCCCTCCGGTGCCTGGGACGACCTGTCCTTCGCGCTGGCCAACCGCGCGGTCGGCAACCCGTACAGCGCCGCCGGGTTGGAGGCGGTGCTGCGCGGGCCCGTGCTGCGCTTCGCCGTTCCGACGCTCGTCTGCGTCACCGGTGCGGCGTGTTCGTCCACAGTGGATGGTGCTTTACTGGCGCTGGGCCGGCCGGTCGAGGTGCGCGAGGGCCAGGTGCTCGACGTCGGGCCGATCCGCGGGCCGGGACTGCGCGGGTACCTCGCCGTGGCCGGCGGGCTCAACGTGCCCGAGAAGCTGGGCAGCCGGGCCACGTTCCTGCTCGGCGGGTTCGGCGGGCACGAGGGGCGGCCGCTGCGCGCGGGCGACCGGCTGCCGGTCGGGCCGGCGCCCGGCGGGTCGCCGGTCGACGTCTCCGGTGCGCTGCCGGCGCTCACCGGCGCGTGGACGGTCCGCGTGGTACCGGGACCGCACGGCGCACCGGACTACCTCACCGAGGCCGGCGCGGCGGCACTGTTCGCCGCCGAGTGGCGGATGGACCACCGCTCCGACCGGACCGGCGTGCGGCTGGTCGGGTCGGCTCCCGAGTTCGCCCGCGCGGACGGCGGCGAAGCGGGCCTGCATCCGAGCAACATCCACGACAGCGCATACGCGGTCGGCGCCATCATGCTCTCCGGCGGTATCCCGGTCGTGGTGGGACCGGACGGGCCGAGTCTCGGCGGGTTCGTGGTACCGGCGGTGGTCGTCCGGGCCGACCGCTGGATGCTCGCGCAGTGCCGGCCCGGCGACGTGGTGCGGCTGGTACCTGTCATGCCCGACGAGGCCGACGCGGCCAACGCCGAGCGGCGGCGGCTGCTCGCTGATCCGCCCCGGCCGGCTTTGCCGGCGGCTCCGGCCCGGTCGCCGCGCGCGGCCCGGCCGCGTGCCCTGCTCGACCTGCCCGCCGACGGCGAGCGGCCGGCCCTGACCGCGCGCCGGGCCGGCGACCATCACCTGCTCGTCGAGGTCGGGCCGGCCGAGCTGGACCTCGCGGTACGGCTGCGGGTACACCTGCTCGCGGCCGCCGTCGGTACCCCGGCGGGAGTCGTCGAGTCCGTCGAGGGGGTGCGGTCGCTGCTGCTCGCCGTCGAAGGGTCGCGCTTTTCGTTGCCGGCCCTCGCGGCGCGGGTCGCCGAGGCGTGGGGCACGCTACCGGAACTGTCCACTGTGGAGGTACCCGCCCGTGAGGTGAGCCTGCCGATCGCGTTCGACGACCCGGCGGCGCACGAGGCGATGAGCCGGTACCAGACCTCGGTGCGCTGGGATGCGCCCTGGTGCCCGGACAACGTGGAGTTCATCCGGCGGATCAACGGGCTGGCCGAGCGGCACGAGGTCTTCGACGTGGTGGCCGCCGCGACGTACCTCGTCGTCGGCCTGGGCGACGTCTACCTGGGCGCCCCGGTCGCGGTTCCGCTGGATCCTGCGCACCGGCTGGTCACCACGAAGTACGACCCGCCGCGCACGTGGACGCCGGCCAACGCGGTCGGGATCGGTGGAGCCTACCTGTGCGTGTACGGCATGGAGGGCCCCGGCGGGTACCAACTCGTCGGCCGCACGGTGCCGGTCTGGCGTACCGACGCCGAGCCCCCCTGGCTGCTGCGCCATTTCGACCTGCTGCGCTTCCACCCGGTCTCCCCCGCGGAGCTGCTCGACCTGCGGGCCGACATCGCCGCCGGGCGGCGGGCGCTCGCCACCCGGCCCCGGACACTGCGACTGGCCGACCTGTTGCCGGCCGCCAGTCCGGAGGCGGAAGATTTCATGAAACGCCGACGGGCGGCGTTCGCCGCCGAGCGGGACCGGTGGGCGCTCGCGACAGGAGCACCGGCATGACCATCTGGATCCGCCGCCTCACGCCGGAGGAGACGGCGAAGCTCGCCGTCGGTGCGCCGCCCGACGGGCCGCTCGCCGGGGTCAGCTTCGCCATCAAGGACAACATCGACCTGGCCGGGTACCCGACGACGGCCGGCTGTCCGGCGCTGGATGAGCCGGCCCCGCGCAGCGCGACCGTGGTGCGGCGGCTGATCGAAGCCGGCGCGGTACCGGCCGGCAAGACCAACCTGGACCAGTTCGCCACCGGCCTGGTCGGCACCCGCAGCCCGTACGGCGCCTGCCACAGCGTGGCCAGCCCCCGGCACGTATCCGGCGGCAGCAGCTCGGGCAGCGCCGTCGCGGTCGCGACCGGGGAGGTGCCGTTGGCGCTCGGCACCGACACGGCTGGCAGCGGCCGGGTACCGGCGGCGTTCAACGGCGTCGTGGGCGTCAAGCCGACCCGGGGCCTGGTTCCGACGTCCGGCGTGCTGCCGGCGTGCCGGTCGCTGGACTGCGTCTCGACGTTCACCACCACGGTCGGCGCGGCGCGGACGGCCCTCGCGACCCTGGCCGGCTTGGATCCGGAGGACCGGTGGTCGCGCCCGGCGCCGCCGGTACCCCCGGCCGGCGTCGCGGAGCGGATGCGGGTGATCGCGGTACCGGACCGGCCGCTTGACGACCTGGATCCGCCGCACGCGGACGCGTGGCGGGCGGCGTGCGCCCAGGCCCGGCAGCTGGCGCACGTCGTCGAGGTCGACGTCGCGCCGTTCCTCGCGGCGACAGGGCTGCTGTACGACGGCCCCTGGCTGGCCGAGCGCTGGGCCGCGGTCGGCCACCTGCTCGACCTTCCGGGCGTGGACCCGACGGTACGGGCGGTCGTCGCCGCAGGCGCGTCGATCGGTGGCGTGAAGGTGTTCGCCGGGCTCGACCGGCTCGCTGCGCTGCGGCGGGAGACCGAGCCGGTCTGGGCCGGTGCCGATGCGCTACTGCTGCCGGTGACGCCGGGGCATCCGACGCTGGCCGAGGTCGCCGCCGATCCGATCGGGGTCAACGCGCGGCTCGGGCGGTTCACGAACTTCGTCAACCTGCTCGACCTGTGCGCGGTGGCGGTACCGGCCGGCGAGCGCGCCGACGGGCTGCCGTTCGGCGTCCAGCTCATCGCGCCGGCCTTCGCCGATTGGCCGCTGCTCGACCTGGCCGCGCGCTGGCGCGCCGAACCGGTCGAAGAGTCCACAGTGGACAGTGGCTGGACGGAACTGGCGGTGTGCGGGGCGCACCTGTCCGGGTTGCCGCTCAACGGTCAGTTGCGGCGGTGGGGCGGGCGGTTGCGGTACCGGGCCCGGACCGCGGGCGGGTACCGGCTGTTCCGGCTGCCCGGTCCGGGACTGCCCCGTCCGGGACTCGTCCACACCGGCGACGGGCCGCAGAACGGCATCGCGGTCGAGGTCTGGACGCTGCCGGAGCAGGCGGTGGGTGCGCTGCTGGAGATGGTACCGGCGTCGCTGGCGCTGGGCCGGGTCGCGCTGGACGACGGGCGGGCGGTCACCGGGTTCGTCGCCGGGCCGGCGGCGCTGTCCGGTACCGACATCACCGGGTACGGCGGCTGGCGGGCCTACCTCGCCGGTACCCGCTGACAGCCGGGCAGACCGTCCACAGTGGACGGCCCGCCCGGCCAGGCAGGTGAGCTAGCAGGGGTTGTGGTTGAGTACCCGGCGGAAGTCGTTTCGGTACATATCGTGCGGCCGCTGGCGCAGTTGATGTGCATCTTCGCCGGCGCTGGTGCCGCGGTACCCGGTTGTGCGGCGGCTAACAGTGCCACCGCCGCCGCGATCGCCCCGGCCGACGCAATGGCCAGCCAGCGGCGCGTCGCCCGTACGCGCATGAGCTCCCTCCGTTCTGTCCCCAACCGTCATCGTTGACAATTCAGGGAGCAGCCAGGCCCCTGAGGGACAGCATCGTCGCACCCAAGGCAGAGGCATAGATCAATTTCGTGAGCCCGGAATCGCCAAGGGTGACGGAGAGGGTAAGTTCGAGGGGCGATGCACTATTCGCGCATTCCGGCGGATCGCCCGCCGGGCGAGGAACCCTCGGTTGGCGCCGCCCCGGGCGGCGTCGGACGCAGCACCCGGGGCGGCTGCTCGGCGGTACCCCCGGATCAGGCGGCTGACGACCGCCGACTGGTAGCGGTCCGACAAGCTACGCGGCTAGTGGTTCTTCCTCTTGCTCCACGGCGGACAGAGCGCCGGCCTGCATCATGGTGCCGGCGGCAAAGGTGTAGGCGCGTGCCCACGCGCCCTCGTAGGCGGGTGACCAGGCCGCGCCGGCGAAGTCGCGCAGCGTGGCCAGCAGAGCCGAGCCGACGGCCGCGTAGTGCCCGAGCGAGACGCCGTATGTCTCGTGGCGGCGGCCCATGGCGGTCAGCGCGGGCAGCAGGTTCTCCGGGTGGTCGAAGTGCGTGACGAGCGCGATGACCGCGCCCAGGAGGAGCCGCTCCCGCTGGGGGTCCATCGCGGCCGGGAACATCGGCCGCACTTCTGGGTGCTCGGTGAACAGGCGGTGATAGAACGCCGCGATCAACTCATCCGCGACCGGTGCGACGAGGTCAAGGCTCTCTTTGAGAAGCCGCTGATCCTGACTGGCCACTTCCCCTCCCGGTGACGGCTCGGTTCGCCGGTGACAACTGATGAGCGTCCGGGTTCTCCGGAGGCGCTCGTCACTCTGAGGATATTGATCAGCACTGATCGTTAACAACGCACGGCAAGCACGTTGGCATGACTTCGCTTTGGTTGCTTTCTGCAGGTTGCATTCACCGGTCGCGATACGCTCGTCCCAGGCGATCGGCCGGGCCACAGGGCGGGCGGGCGCGGCCGGGCGTGACGAACTGGGGAGCCGTCATGAACTCCGACGCCCTCGTGGTGGCGGTGGCGATAGGCGTTGCCGCGTGCGCGATGCTCCTCGGGCTGACTCTCGTCGCCTGGGTCGCCGGCCGGGTCCGGACGGTGGCTCCGGAACCGCTGCCGCCGGCCGTTCCCCTGCCACCGTCGATCGCCGACGGCGTCGCACCCAAAGAACTGCCACTGCTCGCGAAGGAGTTGTCCGCGCACGCGGACAGCGTGGCCGTGCAGGCCGCCCGGGCGCGGTCGGCCGTGGCCGCGGCCCGCGCCGCGCTGGCCGCCGCCGAGACGGTCCGGGCCGGGACCGAGGCGGCGTACGACGCGGCCCGGGCCGCGTACGCGGACCTCCTGCGCACCGCACCGCACAGTCCCCCCGACCCGCTGACCGAGGCCCGCGAGCGCCAGGTGTCCCGCGCCGCGCTGGACGCCTACCGCCGCGGTGAGCTGTCTGTCGAGGCGCTGCGCACCGTGTTCGGCCATCCCGATCCGAGCCCGGACCGCGAACAGCGCGAGCGCGAGGCCGACCGGCTGGCACTGGCCGAGAGCCAGTCCCGGCGCGCGTTCCAGCAGGCCGTGGCGGCCGCCCGGATGGCACGTGAGGAACTGCACGTGATCGAGGTCGCCGAGGCGGCGGTGCGGCAGGAGGCGGCCGAGGCCGCGCTGGAGGCGCAGGAGGCCGCCCTCGCCGCCCGTACCGTCCGGCCCCGCCGCTGGCGGCGGCCGGACTAGCAGGTCTGCGCCACCGCCCGGCGCAGGATGACGGGGTACCACCGGTCGAACCCGGGGCGGTCTGCCGGCGGTAACGCGTCGCGCTGCCGGGCCCACGCGATCGCATGCGCGAACGTGCCGACCCGGATCGCGAGCGCGAGGGTACCGGCCAGCCCGCGGCCCCACGGCTCCAGGTACGCGTCGCGCAGCCGGGCGAACCACGGATCGGACGGCGGCAGCTTGTTGACCTCTTCAAGGAACCGGAACGTGACGACGAGCGACGCGAAGGGATGCGCGATCGACGCGTCACCCCAGTCCAGCAGGCGCAGCCGCCCGTCCTTGGCGTAGACGTTCGCCATGTGCAGGTCGTCGTGCTGGACGGTATCGGGTACGCCGTGGGCGGCCAGTTCGTCGCATAGCTGAGCGAAGCGCCCCGCGAACCCGCGCAGCCGCGCGATCTCGTCGCTCGCAAGCGGCAGCTCGTGCCGTAGCAGGTCCTCGTAGCGCCCCGGCAGCGCCGCGACCCGCAGGTCCGGAACGCCGTGTCTCAGGTGCTCGTGCGCGTGTGCGACCTCGCCGCGCTGCAGTTCGGCGTACCGCGGCAGCACTGCGAGCCAATCCTGCGGCGGGTTGCCGGACGCGCCGATCGGCGTACCGGCATCGGCGAGCAGCAGCCAGGCCCGCTCCTCGTCATGGCCGACTACCTCGGCGACCCGGTCCGGCCAGCGCGCGAAGAGCCCCGCCGACAGGTGCGGCTCGAACGCCTGCACCGGCGCGCACGCCTTGAACCAGGCCACACCGCCGGCGAGCGGTACGCGCAGCACCGTCGCCCACGGTCGCTCGCGCTCGATCTCGATGTCCCCCACCGGTACGACGTGGGAGCGGATCCAGTCCTCGGCGGCGCTGCGGTCCATGCCGGTACTATGCCCGGCGCGCCGGCATCGGGATCCGCATCAAATCGGCGGCGACCACCAGCTCGCCGGTGAAGTGCCGGCGGGCCTCGTCGGCGAACGCGGCCGGATCCGGGTACCGCTGGGAGAAGTGGGTGAGCACCAACGTCCGTACCCCCGACTCGGTCGCCACCCGTGCGGCCTGTCCGGCGGTCAGGTGGCCGTACCGCCAGGCGAGCTGGGCGTCGCCGTCGAGGAACGTGGACTCGATGACCAGCAGGTCGGCGCCTTCGGCGAGGGCGAGCACGCCGTCACACAGCCGGGTGTCCATCACGAACGCGAACCGCTGCCCGAGCCGCACCTCGCTGACCTGCTCGACGGTGACCGTGCGCCCGCCGACCGCCAGCGCGCCCTCCCGCTGGAGCCGGCCGACCGCCGGCCCGGCGATACCGTACCGGGCCAGCAGCTCCGGCAGCATCCGGCGGCCGTCCGGCTCGACCAGCCGGTACCCGTACGCGTCGATCGCGTGCACCAGCCGCCGCGTCGAGAGCGTGCCGGCGCCCACCGCAGCCACCTCGCCCTCGCCGTCCAGCGGCCACTCGCGCAGGGTCGCCGTCTCGTGGAAGGCGCAGGCGTGCCGCAGCCGCGCGAAATACTCCCGGCCCGACCCCGGGTAGTAGGCGTCGACCGGGTGCGGTACCCGATCCAGCGACAGCCGTTGCACCACGCCGGGCAACCCCAGGCAGTGGTCGCCATGGAAGTGCGTCAGGCAGATCCGGGTCACGTCGGTGACGCTGACGCCGGCTTGCAGCATCTGCCGCTGGGCGCCCTCGCCGGGGTCGAACAGCAGCCCTTCACCGTCCCAGCGCAGCAGGTACCCGTTGTGGCCGCGGGCCCGGGTCGGTACCTGGCTCGCGGTGCCGAGCACCACCAGTTCACGCACCGGATTGGCCGGCCGCCGGCCGGTTGGATCCCGCGACGCGCGGGAACTCCAGGACTAGAAGGGAGACCCTGATGAATACCACCCTGATCATTATTCTCGTCGTGGGCGCCGTCGTGGTCGTGGCGCTGATCGTGCTGGCGCTGATCGCCAGCCGCCGCCGCGCCTTGCGGCAGAAGTTCGGCCCCGAGTACGACCGGGCGGTGGCGGACAGCGACAGCAAGCTGGCCGCCGAACGTGAGCTGCGCCAGCGCGAGCGCCGCCACGCGGAGCTGGAGCTCAAGCCGCTGTCCCCCGAGTCCCGCGCGGCCTACGCGGAGCATTGGGGGCGGGTACAGGCGCAGTTCGTGGACTCGCCGGAGGAGACCGTACGCGCCGGCGATGTCCTGGTCACCCGGCTGGTCGGCGAGATCGGGTACCCGACGGACAACTACGACGACCGGATCGCAACGCTGTCGGTGGAACACGCCGCTACGCTCGGCCACTACCGCGACGCGCACGACATCTTCCTGCGTACTGACCGCGGCGAGGCGAGCACCGAACAACTCCGCCAGGCCCTGGTGCACTACCGCGCCCTGTTCGCCGAACTGCTCGGCAACGACCCGGTACCCCCGGCGGCGGGCTCACCGGCGGCCGCCGACACCGCTCCGCGGGCCGCGCCCGACGAAGCTCAGCCCGCCGACGAACACGGCGAGCGGCCCGCGCAGCACCGGGTCGACCCGGCCGCCTCCGACGGTCACGGCACCCGACCCAGCCGCCAGCAGTCCGACGTCCGGTGAGGAGGTTCACCATGCGCGTTGACCATGACGATCCGCGCCCCGACCGCGACCGTACCGGCACCGAGCCGCCCGGCCCGGTAGCCGTCGAGGAAGACACGGGTACCGACGACAAGACCGCGCCGGACGACGAGGCCGCGCCGGACGACGAGGCCGCGCTCGCCGATGTGGACGGTGGCGAGTTCCCGCCCGAGGGCGCCGAAGCGCCCGCCGCGAGCGGCCGGGGCTCGGCGGAGGATCTCCCGGCACCCGGCCACGCCGAGGAGGACGCGTGGCTGCGGGCGGAGAGCCGACCCGCGGACGAGGTCACCGTCGGCGCGGCAGCCGCCGGCGGACCGGCCGTCGGGGTCGCCTCGGTACCGCCGCCCGGCTCCCTGCCGCCGTCCGAGGCCGCTCCTGGACCGGGCTCGACCTCGGGTCCGGCGGCCTTCCCGGCCGGTGACGGGGCCGGCGCCCGGGACGAGGCGGCGATCCGCGACGCGGCAGCCGCGCGGGAGGCCGCCGCCGAGCGCGACAAAGCCGAGAGCAAGCAGGCCGAGCGCGAAAAGGCCGAGCCCGAGAAGGCCGAGCGCGATGAGGCCGCCGGACGCGAGGGCGCCGCTGAACGGGAAGCGACCGCCGAGGGTGAGCCGGACCGCCCGAGCGAGGCGGACCTCATGACGGCGGCGGCGAGCGGCGACGGCCGGACCGCCGAGGAAACGGCGCGCGAGCTGGAACCGGAGGAGCTGGCACCCGGCGAGGTACCGGTCACGACCGGCGCGGCGCTGTGGGAGGTCGAGGTTGTGGACGGTTTCCGCGACCGCTGGCAGCAGCTCCAGCTACGCTTTATCGACGACCCCCGCCAGGCCGCCGAGCAGGCCCGGGTACTCGTCGGTGACGCCTGCCGGGGGCTGACCGACGCGCTGACCCGCCAGCGGAACGAGTTGGACCGGTGGCAGGCTGCCCAGGTCGATGACACCGAGGAGCTGCGGGTGACGGTACGCCGGTACCGCGACCTGCTCGACCGGCTGCTCGGACTCTGACGAGCACACCGGAGGTTTTTCACCATGGTTCGTGTCGATCCCGAGGTCGCCGAGGTCTGGGAGGACTTCCACGCGCTGGTCAACATGAGCTCCCCCGAGTTGCGCGACTGGCTGCTCAACACCCCGGACGGGGTGGACACCTACGCCCCGGAGCCGGACATCGACGTCCACGCGCTGGGTCTGCAGGTGTTGCAGGTACTCGAGAAGCGCCGGACGGACCTGACGCAGTCGGACATCGATCTGATGCGCGAGGTCACCGAACTGATCCGGGGCCGGCTACGCAACGCGCCGGAGGCGGACGTCAACGACCAGCCGTGGCGGGACACCCTGCTGACCCTCGGGCACGACCCGACCCGCCCCGACTCTCCGCGCGGCCCCGACGCGGACGTCTGAGCGAGATCTTGGCGGCGTCCACGCCGGGTCACTGCCCGTCGCGGGATTCGACGGGATGGGCCGGCGCCCGGTGCCGGCCACCCGGGGCGGGCGTGAAGAGCGCGGCGGCCGCGAGCAGCGCCGCGGCGGCGACGACGAACACCGCCGCCCGGTGCAGTCCGGCGGTGCTGGGGGTACCGCCGTAGACGACCCCGAGCAGCGCGGTGGACAGGATCGCGCCGACGTAGCGGCCGGTCTGGAACAGCCCCGCCGCGGTACCGGTCTGCCCGGCCGGTGCGGCGGCGTACAGCCCGGCCTGCAGGCCGAGGTTGTTGAACGCGTTGGGCAGCCCGATGACGGCGCCGATCGCGATGATCTCGGCCGGGCCGGTGCGCTGCCCCACGAACCGCAGCAGTACCCCGCCGGCGAGCAGCCCGACGCAGCCGACCAGCACCGAGAGGCCCGCCCCGAACCGGCGGACCAGCCGGGCCGCGAGCGGCGTCAGCAGTACGCCGAGGGCGGCTATCGGCAGCATCAGCAGGCCGGTCGCGGCGGCCGGGTAGCCGCGGACCTGTTCCAGCCACTGCGGCAGGCTGAAGAAGATCAGGTAGAAGACGCACTGCACGGCGGCCTGCTGGCCGAGTACCCCGACCAGGGACCGCTGGGCGGCCAGGGCACGCAGGTCGAGGAACGGCGCCGGGGCCCGCAGCTCCCGCCAGGCGAAGAGCGCGGCGGACACCGGTACCACCGGAAGCAGCCGCAGGTCGCCCGAGAGCAGGAAGCCGAGCACGGCGGTGATCGTGGTGGCGAACAGCGCAACCCCCGGCAGGTCCAGTTCGCGCAGGAAGGCCCGGGTGTCGGCGGGGGCGTCCGAGGGCGGGTCCGCCGGCAGCCAGCGTCGCGCGAGCCACAGCCCGACGCCGGCCATCGGGAGGTTCACCGCGAAGATGCCGCGCCAGCCGAGCGCGGCGACCAGGACCCCGCCGAGTACCGGGCCGAAGGCTGCGCTGGCCGAGTTGGCAGCGGAGATGACGCCGAGCGTGCCCGCGGGCGGGCGGCCACCGGCCAGCCGGCGGATCAGCGCGAGGCCGGCCGGGAAGCCGACCGAGGTACCGATCGCCTGCAGTACCCGGGCGGCCACCACCCAGCCGAAGCCGGGTGCGACGAGGACGAGCGCGCAGGTCACGAAGACGAGCGCGAGGCCGGCCGAGAAGACCCGGCGCGGCCCGTACCGGTCGGCGAGGCGCCCCATCAGCGGCTGCCCGACGCTCGCCGTGAGGTAGAAGCCGGAGATCAGCCAGCTCGATGTCGCGAGGCTGACCCCGAACTCGCGCTGGAGGTCGACCAGCGCGACCGCGATCATCGACGAGTTGAGCGGGTTGAGCAGGGTACCGAGCGCTACGGCGGCCGGGATCCGGTGCGGTACCGCGCGGTCAGCCACGCACCGAAGGTACCGGCACGCCGATCGGGGTCACAGCGGGAAGAGCACGGTGGCAGGCGACCGCGAGCGGGTGCAGCAGGTCGGCCAGGCGGCCGGTCGCGGTGGAGCCGAGGGCGTCCCACTGCGCGGCGGCGAGAATCCCGGCCGCAGCCGCGCGCGGGAGCATGGCCTGGAACAGCGCCGTCGCCACGCCCCGGCGCTGCCACGCGTCGACGACGAGGACGCCTGGTCACCGTGTCGCCATGGGCGGATCTCCATGCCGCCTCCCTGAGTTTGGATGACGAACTCAGGCTAGATGGCTGGGTCCGGATAGGCAACCCAGATGTAGTCTCGGTCTCATGAAGTGGGCCGACTACGACTCCAGCGTCTGCTCGGTCGCCCGCACGGTCGAGGTGCTCGGCGACCGGTGGACGCTGCTCGTCCTCCGCGACATCTTCAACGGCATCCGGCGCTTCGCCGACCTCAGCCAGCATCTCGGCGTCGCCCGCGACGTGCTGACCAAGCGGCTCGCCGCCCTGGTCGGCGAGGGCCTGATCCACCGCGTGCCGTACCAGGAGCCCGGCGCGCGCACCCGCTACGAGTACCGGCTCACCGACGCCGGCCGGGACCTGCGCCCGGTGCTGCTCGCGTTGCTGGAATGGGGCGACCGGCACCGTGCCGACCCGGACGGCCCGCCGGCGCAACTGTTCCATGCCGAGTGCGGCGCCCCGGTCGCGGTCGAGGTGCGCTGCGCCGAGGGCCACGAGATCGGGCCGCGTACGCACCTCACCGCCCAGCCGGGCCCCGGCTCGCGGCTGGTGGGCGCGGCGGCGGCTCAGGCGGCGACGGTACCCACGATCTCGCCGTAGGCGATGTTGTGGCCCTTGATGGCGGCGAGCGCGTCGGGCACCGATGCGCTGTCCGGCAGCCCGGTCGGCCCGTCGAGGGCGTAGACGGTGAAGTGGTAGTGGTGGGTACCGGACGGCGGGCACGGCGGCGTCCAACCGGTACCGCCGTCGGAGTTGACCGCCTCCTGCGCGCCGTCGGGCAGGTCGTCGATGTTCAGCGAGGTGGCGTTCGCCGGCAGGTCGACCACGATCCAGTGCAGGAATCCCCCGTTCGGGGCGTCCGTGTCCTTCACCACGACGGCCAGGTTCTTCGCCTTGGCGACGTTGCCCGACCAGCTCAGCGGCGGCGGGTCGCCGTCACCCTTGCAGGTGTACTGGTCCGGGATCGGCTTGCCGTCGGCGAACGCGTCGCTCTTGACCGTCAGCCCCTTGGCCGGGCTGGGCTTGGCGGGCGGTGCCGAGAACGGTGACTCGGACACGTCCGGCACGGCCTGTGCCGGCGACCGGGTCGGCGTCTTCGCCGGCCCCGGCGAGGTGTTGCACGCGGCCAGGGACAGGGCGACCGTACCGGCGACGACGAGTGCGGCCCGAAGTTTCACCGCGGCATCATCACACGGGCCACCGGCGCCGATGCAATCGACCCCCGCGTATGTCTGCGAGCCGGAAAGCCGGGCGCGTCACCTCTTGCCCCGTTCACTCGCTTCGACGCCGCGCCGCTCACGCTCGCTCCCTCAGCCGACGACCCACTGCTGGCTGGCCCGCCCGTCGCACGGCTGCTGCGTCGCCGCGGTCTGCCCCTCGGGTACGTCGAGGCATTTGCCGGAGTTCACGCTGACGAGCAGCACGGCGCCGCCCGCTGCCGGCTGCACCCGCCACTGCTGGTTCGCGCTGCCGTTGCAGGACCACTGCTGGACCTTCACGCCGTCGTCGGTGCTGGCGCCGTTCACATCCAGGCACCTCCCGCTGGCCACGTTGACCAGGGTCACCGCGTCGCCGGCGGGTACCGACCGCCAGCGCTGACCGTCGCCGGCACCGCACGGGTCGGTCTGCGCGGCCGCGCCCTCCGGATCGTCCGGTGCGGCGTCCAGGCACAGCCCGCTGGTAGCGCCACGCAGCCGCGCGCCGTCCGGGGTCGGCGACGGGCTGGGTGACGGGCTGGGCGAAGGGGACGGTGGCGGCGGCGCGGCACTTGAGGTCGCCACCGCGGGGGTACCGGTGGCCACCGGCTCGGTCGAGGGCGGCGCACCGGCCACGGAGCGCCCGAACGGGTACGCCAGCATCACCACGGCGAACAGCACGGCCAGGGCCAGGAAGCCGAGCGCTGCGGGGATCAGCCAGCGGGTGCGGGTCAGTCCCACTCCCAGTAGAAGCCCACCACTGCCTTCTCCACGGTCCCGAAGCGGTGGTGTACGGACAGCTCCTCGTCCGGCTCGACCGGTACCCGCTCGATCACCCGGGCCAGGTCCAGCCGGTCCCAGCGCGCCCGGAACACCCGGGCAGGTACCCGCTGCTTGTGGAACCGCACCCACATCGTCAGGTCGCGGGTGCTGCGCAGGACACCCCGGCGCAGCTCGGGCGGGGGTGCCGACTTGTACATGAAGGTCGAGCGGTACTGCATCAGCGCCGTCTCGCCGGCGGACAGCGGCCGGTGCAGCATGATGTCGACGCCGTAGATCGAGTCGTTGACCCGGTACGGGCGGTCGCCGACCCGGCCGCCCCGGATCACCTCGACCATCAGCTCGTCGGTGTCGAACCGGTACGGCACCGAGTCGACCCCGTCGGCCGTCGCCTGGATGACCTGGATCGTCTCGTGCTCGGCCGGAACGCCGTCCGGGCCGAGGATGTGCAGCTCGTGCAGGGACAGCGTCTCGTGGCGCAGCGGCGCCGCCTGGTACCGCTCCGGCGGCGGCAGCGTGTGCCCGGAGATCACCCGTACCGTCGGAGAGCCCCGCAGCAGGTCACGCAGGCGCTGCGCGTGCCGAGCGGTCAGCCCGAACCCGTCGACGAAGGCGTCCGCGACCGGCGGGCTGAGTTCGGTGCCCTCCAGGGCCCGCCGGGCGACCTCGGTCGGCTCAGCGCCCAGCGGCCGGTCCCCGGCACCCTCGAGCACCCGGGCCACCGCATGGTACCGGTCGCCGCCGGTGTCCTGTTCCCAGCGGGTGCGGTACTCCCCCGGACGGAGCAGGAGCATCCGTAAGTAGGTACAGGCCTGGTTGACCTGATCCTGGTCTGGCACCTGGTCCCCCTCTATCACCTTTCCGCCAGCGTAACCACCCGCCGACCGGCGCTGCTCGGCGGAAGGCGAGAGAAAGACACATTCTGCCTGGAGGTCCAGGGTGGATACCCGTCGTTTGGCGAGCGGACGGCACTGGGTACCCGAGCTCGCCGAGGCGATCGTCGCCGGTCAGCTCGACTGACTGAGGAACGGCGTCAACAGCTCCGGTACCGCCTCGTCGGCCAGCCGGACGGCCACCGCCACGGGCACGTCGAGCGCCGCGTACCGCTGCCGCCCGCCGGCCGTGGTCGCCTCCAGGGTGACGACCCCCGCGCGGCGCTGGAACAGCGACTGGCGCAGGTTCCAGCCGATGATCCCCTCCCGGACGAGCATGTTGCGGCGGCGTACCAGGCTGCCCTGCCGGACCACGAGGATGTGCCCGGTCAGCGCGTGGCCCAGGCTGCGGAACCGGTCCTCGGCCAGCAGCACCGCCGCCGGCAGCAGGACCAGCGACGCCGTCACCGGCCAGGCCGGCCAGTGCGCGAACCGCCACAGCGCGGCCAGGGCGGCAATGATCAGCGCCGAGCCCCACAGCGCCCGCGTGTACCGGCGGCGCCGCGCCCGCGGCCCGTGCCGGATCAGCCGTGCATAGACCGGCTCGCGGTCCCGCAGCACCTCAGCCGCCACCCGTTCGGCTTCCGCGCGCGGCGCCGGCGGTACCAGCAGCGAGCCGCCCCGCTCCGCGCCCCGCCCGACCCGCAGGCCGGTGGCGATCGCCAGGGCCCGCGCGCCACCCACCGCGCGCACGAGCAGCGGCTCGCTGACCTCCGCACCGCGCAGCCGGCGCTCCTCCAGCGTGATCGACCGGCGGGTCAGCAGGCCGCGGACGATGTGCAGGGTACCGCCGGGCTGCCGGCTGAGCCGGAAGCCCCAGTAGGCGATCACGTAGGCGGCCGTCGAGAAGATGGCGACGACGACGGTGAAGGCGATCATCACCTCCACGACGGCGAGCCAGAGCGCCGTGCGCGACAGCGCATTCGCCGCGTGCTCGACCGGCCCGAAGCGGCTCAGCTGGATGTTCGCCTCGTTGGCCAGCCGGAACAGGAAGCCGATCAGCACCGCGACGGTGACCACGCCGGACAGCGAGAACGGGGCGTACCGCAGCCACTCCGGGCGGAACGCGGCGAGGATGGTCTCCGGCGCCGGCGGGGCGGGCGCCTCCGCGGTGGCGGCGGGCGCGGCCGGGGAACGGACCAGCAACTCGACGCGCAATCGGGCCGCCTCGTCGGCGGTGAGCGCGTCCAGCTTGACGCCGTCGTTGCGGCGGTCGGTGCGGCCCGTGCCGATGGTGAGCGCGGCCAGCCCGAGCACCCGGTGCAGCGGCGAGGCGGTGATGTCGACGGTACGGACCCGGTCCCGGGGTACCGTCAGCGTCTCGCGGCGCAGCAGGCCGCGCCGGACCTGCACCTGATCGGGGCTGATCCGGTACGTGGTGGTGAACCAGCGCAGCAGGCCGATGAGAACCAGGTAGCCGACGCCGACCAGTCCCCACACCCGGCCGCCGACGTTGCTGCGACTGCCCAGGAACAGCACCCCGATCAGCACCGGCCAGGACCGCAGCACCTCCCGCACCGGGTGTACCGCGAGCATCCGCACGCTGAGCCGCCGCCAGGGCACCTCCTCGGTCGGCAGCTCAGTGGTTTCGATCACGTCGCATCCCCGGGGGTTGCCGCAGTCGTGCTCGTCAACTGGGCGACCAGCCGGTTCGCGGTGTCCTTGTCCAGGCCGTGCACCTTGATCGGCCCCGCCGCGGACGCCGTCGTCACGGTCACGTTGGCCAGCCCGAACAGCCGCTCGACGACGCCGAACTCGCTGTCCACCGTCTGGATCCGGGAGATCGGCGCGATCCGCCGCTCCTGGGTGAACCAGCCGGTCTGCGTGTACACCGCCTGGTCGGTGCTCTCCCACCGGTGCACCCGGTACCGCCACTGCGGCATAACGACCAGGTGCAGCACCGCGACCACGGCGGTGACGACGAGCGCGGTGACCCGTAACCGGACCTGCGACTCCGCGCCGATGAGCCACACCACCTGCGCGCCGATCAGCACCAGCCAGCCGAGCGCGGCGCGCAGCGTCCAGTACCCGATGGCCCGGCGGCTGACCCGGTGCGCCGGCGCGCGCAGCGCGACCAGCTCGGCCGACACGCTAGCTGCCCTCCTCGTGCTGGATCGTCAGCGTCGTCCAGGCACCGACGTGGATCCGGTCGCCGTCCTTCAGCGGTACCGGCACGTGCGGCTCGATCGGGTCCGGGGAGTCGTTGAGGTAGGTGCCGTTGGCGGAGTCCAGGTCCACCACCGACCAGGTGCCGTCCGGCCCGCCCATCAGCAGGGCGTGCGCGTGCGAGACGGCGGCGTCCTCGGGCGGCCCGGTCAGGTCGATGTCCGGCTCGATGCCGCGCGAGGGCCGGCGCCTCCCGATCAGCACCTGCCCGGCCCGCAACCCGAACCGCCGCTCCGGGCAGAACGCCGGGAACGGGATCTCCGGCGCGTCCGGGCCGGCCACGGCCAGCATGCGGGCGTGGTACCCCCGGTCGGCCGCCGCCACCACCCGCCACCCGGGTACCGCGCCGTTGCGCCGGGGCAGTTCTTCCGCGGGCGGTGCCTCGGCGGCCAGCGGGCCGGCATCCCCGACCGGTACCACCGGCGGTGCGCCGGTCTCCGGGGTTTCGACGACCGGGTTCGCCGGTACCCCGTCGGCGCCGCCGGTGGCCTCCGCCGGTGGCGGCGTGGCCGGCGTCTGCGGCTCGGGGTCGCCGAGCACGAAGTCGTGCCCGCACACCTCGCAGAACCGGCCGGCCCGGGCGGTGCCGCACTTCGGGCAGGTTTCACCGGCTGCCGCCGCCGCTGCCGCGGGCGCTTCGGCGACCGGGGCCGCGACCTGCGGCGCACCGATCGGGGTACCGCACTCGTCGCAGTAGTCGGTGGCGACCGAGGTGTGTCCCTTGGGACAGGTGACCATGCGCCGCGCCTCCTCAGGTGTTCTTGACCCGGATCGTCTTGACCGACCGGACGCTGGCCAGCTCGGCGTCGACGCCCTCGACCTTCTGCTTGAGCCGGACCGTACCGCTGCCCGCGTCGATCACGTCGACGACCTTGCCGAGCAGCTTGGCGGTGTCCTCGTGCCCGGTCTCCTCGGCCAGCTGGACCGCGCGGCCCAGCTTCGCCGTGGCGCTCTCGACGTCGCCGGCGTCGCGCGCGGCCAGCCCCTCCTGGATCGCCGAGGCCAGCTCGGCCTGACCGGTGTAGTGGGCGACCCGGGGGTTGATCCGGGTGGACAGCGCGCTGTCGTCGGTCCAGGTCGCGAGCACCCGGCCCTGTGCCAGTATCTCGTCGCCGCTGACCAGGCTCACCCGGGCGGCGAGCAGCTCCTCGCCCAGCCCGCCGGGCGGTACCTGGACCTGGACGTGGTAGTCGCGGCTCTCCGCGCCCCAGTCGCCGGTCGGGTAGTCGCCGACCCGGGCGCTCACCTCGACCCGCCGCGCGGTGAGGTCCTCGACGTGCGGGAACGCCTGCTTGACGAAGCGCACCTTCGCGCCGGCCGGGGTCCACAACCGCAGCGCCACCTCGGCCAGCCCCTTGCCCATGGCCGCCTCGGTCATCGCGCGGAACTCCCCGACCAGGCCGGCCGGGTCGGGCAGCCCGTCGGCGGTGCCCAGCAGCGCGGAGGCGACGGTGAGCAGCTCGGTACCCACCCAGTCGGCGCCCACGCCGCGGGCGTCGCAGATGAACCGCCCCTCGCAGGCGCGCAGGGTCGCGGCGAGCTGCTCGGCGGTCTCGTGCTGGTTGCGTCCGTCGGTCAGCAGGATCGCGTGCTTGACCTGGGCCGGACTGGTGGCGAAGAGGGTGTTGGCCACGGCCAGCCAGCGCCCGATCGCGGTACCGCCGGCCGCCGACAGCCGGGACACCGCGTGCTTGGCCTCGTCACGGGTGCGCTGCTGCGCGGGTACCAGCGTCGGCTGGAGCGGGTACACCATGTCGGCGTCGTTGCGGCCGGACACGACCGCGAACGCCACCCCGTCGCGCAGCGTGTCGATCGCCGCCATGGTCGCCTTCTTGGCCTCGGCGATCTTGGTGACCGGGTTCGCCATCGAGCCGGAACAGTCGATCATGATGACCTGCGCGGCGGACGGCAGCGCGGCCCCCGGACGGGCCGCGGGGCCGCCCGAGGCGGTGACGGTGACGACCGCGTCGACGACCGTACCGCCGGCGGGCAGGTAGGCGTTCTGGTAGACCTCGGCCGAGAATGCCGGCGGCTCAGTCATGGGCTTCCTCCGCGGGTGGGTAGGTCAGGACGACGGCGGTGATGTTGTCGTGCCCGCCCTGGTCGAGGGCGAACGCCACCAGGTCGCGCGCGGTGTCCAGCGGGGACTTGTCCGGCGTGATCGCGGCCAGCTCGGCGGCTTCCGGCCGGTACCGGAAGACCCCGTCGCTGCACACCAGCACCCGGCCCGGACCGTCCGGCTGGTACATCCGGACGTGCGGTGCGCTGTCCGGTGCATCGGCACCCAGCCAGCGTACGAGCGCCCCGGCCGACTGGTGCGCGGCGATCTCGGCGGGCTGTACGCCGGCCGCAGCCAGCCGGCCGGCAAGCGAGTCGTCGGCGGTCAACAGCAGCGCCTCCCCGTCGTCGGGCAGCCAGTAGGCGCGGCTGTCGCCGACCCAGCCGACGGTGACCGCGTCGCGGATCAGCGCTGCGCAGACGAAGGTGCTGCTCGGCGGGTTCGGGCCGGGCGTCGTACCGGCCGCGAGCGCCGCCGCCGCCTGCGCCGCCCCCGCGGCCTTCGTGATCGCCTCGCCGGCCGGGTTGCCCTCGGCCAGCTCGGCGAGCAGCACCGGGGTCGCGGCCTGCACGGCGGCGTGCGAGGCGGTGTCCGCGCGGCGCGAAGAGGAGACGCCGTCGCACACGACGGCCAGCAGTATCCCGGGTGCGGCGCCGATACCCATCGCGTCCTCGTTGCGGGCGTGCCGGATGCCCCGGTCGGTCACCCCGGCGACCAGTTCCAGGTCCAGCTCGCGGTGGTCGAGCGCGGACGGCCGGCGCTGGCCGCAGGTGTCGCAGTAGTCGTCCGTGTCGAAGGTGGTGCCGCCGCAACCGGGGCAGGCGTCGGGTGCCCCGGCCGAGGTGAGCCAGCGACCCGCGTCGGGCGCGGATGCGGGTACCGTCGCGGCCGGCGCGGGCCTGCTGAGCTCGTGCCCGCACGCCTCGCAGAACGTCGCCTCCGCGCCGACCGTCGCGCCGCACGCCGGGCAGGCGGCCAGGGCCGCCGAGTCCGCCGCCACCTCCGCCGCGGCCATCAGACCACCGTCCGGGGGCGCACGGCGTTGGCCTGGTCCACCAGCGCGTACCGGGCCAGCGGGTCGGTCTCCAGGGTGGCCAGGCTCCGGTAGGCGCGTTCCAGCCCGAAGCGGATCTCCCGCTCGCGCAGCGCCTGCCCGAGCACCTTTCCGTTGACCTTGACCGGCGCCGCGGGCGCCGGCCGGGGCGCGCCGCCATCGGGTACCCCGAGCCACTCCAGCGCGGTGCGGAACAGTTCGATCGCGAGCCTGGCCCGCCGCTGGGCGTCGAGCTTCAGCCGCTCCAGCCGGTTCGAGGCGGCCACCAGGTCGGCTTCGGCCAGCGTCCCGGTGGCCCGGTCGAGGCTCGCCCGTACCGCGGCCACCTGGGCCGCCTGGTGCTGGCTGGAGCTGTCCGGTACCTCGTCGAGCACCGCCACCGCGCCGGCCCGGTCGCCGGCCGCCTGCCGGCAGCGGGCCAGGCCGAACGCGGCGCTGACGAACCCGTGGTCGACCCGCCACACCCGCTCGTGCCGGCGCGCCGCCAGCTCCCGTTGCCCGCTCAGCTCGTCGGCGGCCGCCAGCGCCAGGCGTACGGCCGGCTCCCCGGGGAACACGTCGTACACCTCGCCGAAGCAGCCGGCGGCGCGCTCGCCCATGTTGGCGCCGAGCGCGACGAGCCCGGTGTACCACTGCTTCCGCCAGTCCATCCCGGCCGGCAGCTTCTCCATCTCCTGCACGGCCCGGCGGCCCTCGCCGGCCTCGACGAACGCGCGTACCAGGCGCAGGGTCACCTCCACGCTGCGCACCGGCGCGCGCCGCAGCTCGGTCACGGTCGTGGCGGGGTCCGCGCCAGTCAGCGCGGCGACGAACCCGGCGCCCGGGTCGGCCGGGTCGAGCAGCGGCAGCGGCAGCGCGGCGGCGATCTCCGGCCCGGTCGGCGCCTCGTCGGCCCCGAACGTGCGGCGTTCCGGGGTGAACCGGGTCGAGGGGATCGCCCGCGGCGCCCCGTCGGCCGCGGACAGTACCTCGCACAGCACGCCCAGCGCCTGCTCGCCCATGTCGGCGGCGGACTCGAAGCGCCCGGCCGGGTCGGTGTCGGTCGCCCGGCGCAGGAACCGCAGGTACGACTCCTCGGTGGCGAGCAGCGGGATGTCGGTGGGGTCGGGCAGCCGGTCGGCGTACTTGCTGGAGAACCCGGCGAAGTCGAAGCTGAGCACGGCGAGGGTACGGCCGACGGTGTAGAGGTCGGACTGGACCGAGGGGCCGAGCGTGGCCAGCTCCGGGGCCTGGTACCCGGGCGTGCCGTACAGCGCGGAGACGTAGTCGTCCATCCGCCGTACCGCGCCGAGGTCGATGAGCTTGAGCTGTTCTTCGGCATGGATCACGTTGTCCGGCTTGAAGTCGCAGAACAGCAGACCCCGGTCGTGCAGGTAGCCCAGGGCCGGCAGGACCTCCAGGCCGTAGGCGAGCACGGTGGGCAGCGGCAGCGGTGCCCGCCGGCCGTCCGGCCCGAGGTTGGCCAGCGCGAGGTCTTTCAGCGACCGGCCGCCGACGTACTCCATGACGATGTAGCCGACCTTCTCGCCGGTCATCGGGTCGGGGTGCTCCACGAAGTCATGGATCTTGACGATGTTGGGGTGGTCGACGGACACCAGGAACCGGCGCTCGGCCATGGCGGCCGCGATAGCGTCGGCGTCGCTGGTGTTGATCAGGCCCTTGAGCACCACCCAGCGGTCCGAGCCGGCGTCGCTGATGTTGCGGTCGCGGGCGAGGTAGATCCAGCCGAGGCCGCCGTGGGCCAGCGCGCCGAGGATCTCGTACCGGTCGTCGACCGCCTCGCCCGGCTGCAGCCGGGGGACGAACGAGTACTTCGTGCGGCACTTGGGACAGAAGCCCTCGGTGCGGCCGGGCCGGCCGTCGTGGCTACGCCCGGCCGGCTCGCCGCAGTTGCCGCAGAAGCGCTGCGACTCCGGTACCTTCGGGTCCTTCAGCACGGCGCTGGCCGGGTCGCTCAGCGGCACCGGCGGTACCTCGACCAGGTTGGCGCCCAGCCGGCCCCGGCCGCGGCTGCGGCTGCGCGTGCCGGTGCCGGTGCCGGTGCCGGGGCTGGTCCGGCCGGCGAGGCCCGCGCCGGTCGGCGCGGCGAGCCCGGCGGTAGGCACCGACGGTGCCCCCACCGAGCGGCCGCCCACGGAGGGCGCCGCAACCGAGACGCCTGGTGGCGCCTTGTGGCCGCATTCGTCGCAGTAGCCGTCCTGGTCGTAGTGGCCGGGACAGCCGGGCCGGCGGCAGGCGGGGTTACCGGTCATCACTGTCTCCTCCGGTGCCATTCTGGCGGGGCAGCGCGGCTGACGAGCGCTGACTGGTGGCCGCTCCGGCAAGCTCCGCGGCCAGGGCCTGCTGGTAGGCGAATACCGCCCGGGTGCCGGCGCGCAGGTCGCACGGCGCCGTCCAGAGCAGCTCGCGGGCCTGCGCGTGCAGTGCGGTCAGCCCGTCGTGCTCGGCGTACCCGAGCCGGGCCGCCTTGGCCCGGTACGCCTCCAGCCGGCCCCGCAGCTCGTCGCGCCGGGCGAGCAGCCCGTCGGCCGCCTCGCGCAGCTCGTCGGCGCGCTGCCGGGCCCGCGTGGCGGACCGTTCCACCGCGGCGGCGCTGTCGACCAACGGTACCCAGCGCGCTTCCCGGTGCAGCCGGTCCAGGTCGGCCAGCCGGTTCTGGAGTACCGCGGCGGCGTGCGGCGCCGGCGGCAGGCCGGTGTCGGCGATCCGGTCCGCCACCCGCGCGTACGCCTCGGCGAGCCGCTCTTCGGCGGTACCCACCTGCTCGACGAGCGCGCGCAGCTCGGCCATCCGGCGCGGGTACCCGTCCCGGATCCCCACCAGCGCACCGACCCGCTCGCGCAGCACGCCCATCCGGCTGGCCAGGCCGTCCAGGCGGGCCTGGGTGGCCGCGGACAGCCGGCCGCCGGGCGCGCCGGACAGCGGGTCGCCCAGGTCGATGCGGGCCGCCTCGGCAAGCGCGGCGGACAGCGGTTCGCCGGCGTCGGCGAGGCCCACCGAGGCGGCCTGCGCGACCAGCGCGTCGACCTCCTGCGTCAGCGGCGCGTACCGGCCCGCCACGACCGACCAGGCACTATCCACATCGGACAGATGGCCGGCGACCGTGGCGCACCGCCGCTCCAGCTGGCCGGCCAGGTCCCACAGCCGGACGCGGGTTGCCGGGGCTCCCTCGGTCGGGATGCCCGCGGCGTCCAGCCCGACGACCGGCTCGCCGCAGATCAGCCGCAGGGCGTCCCAGTCCGAGTCCTCCGGCCGGCGCTGGCCGCGGATGCCACGGGCCCGTTCCAGCAACTCGCCGAGTACCGCGAAGTGCGCCCACAGCAGGTCCACCTCGGGGCGCAGGGCGGCCCAGCGGCTCTCGGTACGCCCGCCCAGCCCGCCGCCGCGCAGGAACGCCAGCCCCGGGTGGCTGTCGATGGCGAACATCGCCGCGGCGATCCGGTCGTGGGCGGCGCCGAGCCCGGCCAGGGTCTCGTCCACGGCCTCCCGGCTCATCGGTGCGGGCACGGTCTAATCCTGGTACTCGGCGGAGGGCACCGGCGGTGCGTTCCCCTTCAACCAGCGGGCGTTGATGTCGCGGAGGGTACCGTCGCCCCGCATCCGCTCCAGCACGCCGTTGACGAAGCGCACGAAGTCCGGCGAGTTCTTGGAGATCGCCATGCCGTACGGCTCCTCGGTGAACTTCGGGCCGACCAGTTGCAGGTTCGGGTCCTGGTCGGCCATGCCCGCGAGGATCGCGTCGTCGGTGGAGATCGCGTCGACCTGCCCCTGCTGGAGCAGGACCACGCAGTCGGTCCAGTCCGGCACCGACACCGGGATCGGCTTGGACTTGTAGTTCGCGATGTTCACGATCGACGTGCTGCCGGCCACCGCACAGACCTTCTTGCCGCCCAGGTCGTCCATGCTCTTCGCCGGCGAGGACCTGCTGGTCAGCACCCGCTGCCCGGCCTGGTAGTACACGCTGGAGAAGTTGACCTGCTGGAGCCGGTCGCAGGTGATGGTCATCGTGCGCGCGACGATGTCCACCTTGTTGTCCTGGATGTACGGGATCCGCTGGGCCGACGTGATCGCGATCAGCTGTACCTTGTCCGGGCTGCCGAAGATCGCCTTCGCGACCTCCTTTGCCACGTCGATGTCGAAGCCCTCGATCTGCCCGCTGGCCGGGTTGCGGTACCCGAACAGGAACGTGTTCTGGTCCACCCCGACCCGCAGCAGGCCGTTCTGCTGGATGCGCTGCATCGTCGAGCCGGCCGGCATCTGGCCCGCGGCGGGCAGCGTCGACGGCGGCCGCAGGCTGGCCCGCGGGTTGCAGGTCTGTGCGGGGCCGGCGCTGGAGCTCGGGATCACCGCCGGGTCCTGTACCCCGAGCGGCCGCGCGGCCGGGAACGTCGAGGCGGCCGGGCTCGGCTGGCGCCCGGCGGAGCAGCCGGCCAGTAGGACGACGACGGCACCGAGAGCGGCGGTCAGTACCCGGCGGTTCATCGGTACTCCGCGATCCGCTGCTGGAGTCCGGCGACCACGCCGGCCAGCACGAGCAGGGTCAGCACGACCAGCCCCGGCGCAGCGAGCGTGAAGCCGTCCGCGGCCGCCCGGGCCTGCCGGTCGAAGTCGGCGCTGGCGGCGTCGATGCCGTTGGCCAGGTCCTTGTCAAGATGGTTGAACGCGTCGGCGGTGCTGCCGGGGCCGCTGCTGATGGCCAGCTTCACCGCGGCCGGGTAGTCGCCGCCGGTGTCCTGCGCCCGCAGGTTCTTGTGGGCGTCGCGCCACACGCCCGCCTGGGCGGCCGCCGCGCTAAGGGCCGACCGGACGGCCGGGTCGCCGGGCTGGCCGGCGGCATCGCCGAGCAGGCCCCGGTCGCCGACGAGCGTGGTCAGCTGCTGGTTGAAGTCCTTGTCGAAGTCGCCGCCACTGCCCCGGGCCACCAGGGTCAGGGCCTCGTCGGCGCGGGCGGTCAGCGCGGCGATCCGCGCCGAGGCGAGCCGGTCCACCTGCTCCGAGCCCGAGGTGCGGGCCCGGTCCAGATCGCCCTGCACGGCGATCCAGGACACCGTGGTCCACATCAGCATCACCAGCGCCGCCCCCATGGCTGCGCTCGGACCTGTACAGCCTCTGCGCGGCGGGCAGCAGTTGGGTGCGCATGAGGCCGGAGGCCTCGCGCAGGTAGGCGGCCCCCAGCGGGATACCCAGGCGGTTGTAGGTCCGGGCGGTGTCGACCAGGCCGGTGTAGACCGGGAGCTGGGCGGAGAGCTGGCTGACCAGGGTCCGGTCGGTGCCGGAACCGGCGGTCACCGCGGCGAGCGCGGCACTCGCGGCCGCGACGTCGTCCTGGTACCGCTGGCGCAGCGCCGTCGGCTCCACCCCGCCGGACAGGAAAGCGCTCGCCGCAGTCGCGTCGGCGTCGGACAGCGAGCGGTACAGCTCCTGGGCCTGGATGGTCAGCGGCCCGCTGCCGTGGCGTACCTCGTCGACCAGGGCCGAGCGCTGCATGATCCCGACCACGGCGGCGATGCCAGACAGCAGGCCGAGCACGACCAGCAGCAGCATGAACCCGGTCAGCCGGCCCGGAGTGCTGCGGGCCCGCGCTGCGAGCCGGCCGCCGGGACGGACCCGGGCATCCGGCCGCACGCTGGACGCGGGTGCGGTCAGCAGTGCCATGCGGCCCCCATTGCGCGGCTCCCGTATTCGAAGACCTGTCCGGCTACGGTAGCCCGTCCGGTCAAGAAACCGCCGATCTTTAGCCCTTGGCGCTCGCCTGCGCTCGCGCGGCCCCGGGGCTATCTCCGGCGGTGGCGGGAGCGCTCCTCCATCCGCCGCTGTCCCTCCAGCACCGCCTGGTGCAGTTCCTGCAGCCAGTACTCGGCGCTGTTCGGCTCGACGTCGTCGCGCAGCCAGGTCCACCGGCGCGACGGGATCCCGGGTACCAGGTCGAGCTGGTGCGACGAGCGCACGTGTGTCGGCCCGTGCGAACGGTCGCCACGCTCCAGCACCAACCGGGTACCGTCGGTGAGCACCGCCATCCCGCGCCCGGGGATGTCCAGCGGGCCGAACGCGTTCTGCTGGATCTCCCCCCAGCTCATGGTCGGCGTCTCCAGCGAGGACACGCCCACCCCGATGTACTGGGCGCGCGGGGAGATCTCGTCCTGCCTGCGCGCCATCGAGGTCAGCGGGTCGAAGTGGTCGCCCCGGGCCAGCTGCCGCCGGCCGATCCCGACCATCTTGTACAGCAGCTCCGGGAGGAACGCCACGTCCTCCCCGTCGAGGAACAGCCGTGCCGCCATCGGGGTGGCGTACCGCGGGTTGCCCGGCTCGATCTGCTCCAGGTAGAAGAACGCCAGAGCGTGCGGGCCGATCGGCGTCTTGCGCCGGAACTCCCACGCGTTGAGGGCGTGCTGCGCGTTCATCTGGGACAGCCGGTCCACCACCAGGTTACGGATCTCGGCGGCCACCCGGTCGTGCTGCTCGGGCCCCCGCTCGGTCCACTCGGTACCGCCGTTGCCGCCGTAGGTCGGTGGCGGTGGTGGCGGAGGTGGTGGTGGTGGTGGTGGTGGGGTGGGCGGCTGACCGTAGATGGCTTCCGGTTCGGTCCACCGTCGTTGCGAGGGCACGCTGCCGTAGTTGGCGTACGTCACCCGGCCTCCCCACCCGTTACCCGTACCAGTCGACAGAGCGTATGGCTGAGGTATCTATACAGTACCGACGACACCCTCCGCTACGTATCGACCACAGTGGAGGGAGTTCACCAGGGGATCTGTGCCGGGCGACTCCCGCCTGTCGAGATCAGCATGCGTCAGGTGGACCCGAGCCGCTGTTGCGCTCGGCCAGCATCTCCAGCAGGCGGGCGACCGGCGCGGCCGGCGCGTAGTACCAGCCCTGCGCATGGTCACAGCCGAGTAATCGCAGCAGGTCGGCCTGGTGGTCGGTCTCCACGGCCTCGGCGGTGACGGTGAGCCCGAGCGCGTGCGCCAGCCGGACCAGCGCGTCGAGGATCCGCTCGTCCCGGTCGGCCGGCCGGTGCTCGCGCAGCCCGGCGAGGAACGGTCCCGCGAGCTTCAGACTCTGGATCGGCAGCGTCCGCAGGTACGCGAGGTTGGAGTACCCCGTGCCGAAGTCGTCGATGGCGATGCGGACGCCCAGCGCGGCCAGCCGGCGCAACGACGGCAGCGGCCGGTCCCCGGCGTCCATCACCGCGCTCTCGGTCAGCTCCAGCTGCAGCAGCTCCGGCGGCAGGCCGGTCTGTTCCAGGATCCGCGCCACATCGTCCACAATGGACGGATCGCTGGCCTGCCGGGCGGCGAGGTTCACGCTGAGCACCAGGCCGGCCTTCGGGTAGGCGCGGTTCCATGCGGCGGCCTGGGTACACGCCTCGCTGAGCACCCAGCGGCCCAGCGGCACGATCAGCCCGGTCTCCTCGGCGAGGTCGACGAAACCCTTGGGCAGCAAGGTACCCAGCTGCGGATGGTGCCACCGGACCAGCGCCTCGACGCCGACCAGCCCGCCGTCGGTCAGCCGGATCATCGGCTGGTACTCGACGACGAACTCGCCCCGGGCCAGCGCCGCGGGCATCGCCGACGCCAGCGCGTACCGGGCCTGCTCGCGCTCGTGCCGCACCGGGTCGAACAGCGCCCAGCGGGCCCGCCCGTCGTCCTTCGCCCAGTACAGCGTGACGTCGGCGGCCTTCATCAGCTCCGCCGCGGTACTCGTCGCCGCCGGCTCGTCGAGGACGCCGACGCTGGCCGTCACGACCAGGGGTACCCCGCCGAGCTGTACCGGCTCGACCAGCGCGGCGAGGACGGCCTCGGCGACGGCCACCACGTCGGCGGTGCGCGCCGGATCCTCGACGAGGATCGCGAACTCGTCCCCGCCGGTCCGGGCGACCAGGTGGTCCCACCGGGCCACGCACTTGGCCAGCCGTTCCGCGACGATCACCAGCAGGTCGTCGCCGACGTCGTGGCCCAGCCCGTCGTTGACCATCTTGAAACCGTCGAGGTCGAGGTAGCACAGGCCGACCCGGCTCTCCGGACCCGCGTTGTCGAGCACCTCGGTGAGCCGCTCGAAGAAGAGGGTACGGTTCGGCAGCCCGGTCAGCGGGTCGTGCTCGGCCTGGAAGCGCACCTGGTCCGCGAGCGCGTACCGCTCCGTGCTGTCGGAGATCATGGCGACGGTGAACTGCGGGTCCCCGGCCTCGTCGCGGATCAGCGAGACGGTCAGGTGGGTACGGATGACCGCGCCGTCCTTGCGGAAGTACCGCTTCTCCACGCGCACGTGGTCGCGGACCCCGTTGACCAGGTCGGCGTACAGCTGCCACATGCCGGAAACGTCCTGCGGATGCATCACCAGGTCGGTCACGTTGATCTGGAGCAGCTCGTCGGCGGTGTACCCGAACATGTCGCAGAACGCCTGGTTGACCTGGAGGATCTTGCCGTCGATGGAGGCGATGCCGATGCCGATCGCCGCCCCGGCGAACACCGCGCGGAACCGCTTCTCGCTGGCCCGCAGCGCCTGCTCGACCTGCTTGCGCGCATCGAGCACGGCCATGCTGAGCCGCTCCTGCTCGGCCAGCGTGCGCTGGCGCAGCGCCGCGACGTAGCCGGCCGCGAGGCCACCCTGGATACGGGCCAGCCGGTCGGTCGCGTCCCGCCCGGGAACCTCGAAGTAGCGCAGGAACTCGGTACCGAGCAGGCGCAGCGTGCGGTCCAGCAGGCTCGGGTCGGTCAGGTGCGCGTTGACCAGAGCCACCCCGACGTCGTACGCGGTCTTGAGGGTGAACTCCTCGGCCTGCATGGCGTCGGCCAGGCGCACCGTCAACCCGTACATCAGGCGCACCGTCTCTTCGGCGCTCAGTGGCAGGTACCCGTTGGCCCCGGCCGCGGCGGCCGCCCACGCGCGGGCGTAGGCTGCCGCGCGTTCCTGGGTGCCCCCCGATCCGGTCACCTCCGGGCCACACCGCCGAAGGCACCGACCTGTTCAGGATGCTCCTCCACCTCGGCATCCGGTTCCGGACGCCACTGCGTGAGGAACACCAGACCCGGGTCGACGAGCGTGAAGTCGCCGAAGAACTCGCGGATCCGGTCCCGGGTACGCAGGTTGATCTCGGTGTCGGTACGGGCGGACAGCCGCTGCGCCTCGAGTACCTCGGGTGGCTGGCCGTCCTGGGTGGCGTGCGAAATGAGCAGGAAGCTGCCCGGGCCGGTCGCGGCCCGCAGCCGGGCGGCGATGTCCACCGGGTCGTCGGCGTCCGGGATGAAGTGCAGCACGCCGGCCAGTACCACGGCGAGCGGCTCGCTCAGGTCGACCAGCCCGAGGTCGACCGCCTCGGCGACGATCCGGTCGGGTTCGCGCACATCGACCTGCAGCACGCCGGTCTGCTTGTCACCGTCGAGGATCGCCCGGCTCTGCGCGACCGCGACCGGGTCGACGTCGACGTACACCACCCGCGCCGCGGGGTTGGCGTCCTGGGCCACCTCGTGGACGTTGCCGACGGTCGGCAGTCCCGAGCCGATGTCGAGGAACTGCTCGATGCCCTCGGCGACCAGGAAGCGGACCGCCCGCCGCAGGAAGCTGCGGTTGGCCCGCATGGTCTGCGCCAGGTTCGGGGTCAGGCGGGCGATCTGCCTGGCCAGCTGCCGGTCGACCTCGAAGTTGTGCGCCCCGCCGAGGAAGTAGTCGAAGACCCGGGCAGCGCTCGGCCGGGTGATGTCGATGTCATCGGGTATGCCGCCGGAAAGCTCCATCGCCCGCCCTCAGGATGCCGCCATGCGTAAGCCCAGCCTGCTCCCGCCCCGCCGACCGGACGCCGTAGAGCATACGGGTCTGCCTAGCGAGTGGACAGATGTCAAGGCCTGCCGGTCCGCGACGGGGCGGTACCGCTGAGGGCGGTACCGCCCCTTGCGGGGCCGGTCCCGGCTGGGGTGGGGTGGGGGCGTCCGGGACCGGTGCCGTGAGGCGAGCTGGCTAGGGGAGGCCGGGTGGCCCCGTGGCGGCGGTGCGGGGTGGCGCGTGGTGGTCGGGTCCGGTGTCGCCCGGCGGGTTGACATGCAGGAGCCGGACGCAGAACTCCGGGATCCGGTGTACGTCGCCGGCCGCGGTGGCCAGCTGCTGCCGCACTGCCGGGTCGGGGGATTCGTGGTGGGCCAGCGCGGCCAGGTACCCGCGGCACAGCTGGGCGAGGTCGGGGCTGGGCGACGGCCTCGCGGCGGGGTCGCCGGCCTGGCCGGCTCCGGGGCCGCTCCCCGGGTCCGGTCCGGCCGGTGACGCCGAGCCGGTTGCCGCGGCCGGGCCGGCGTCGCGGGCGCGGCCCACCCCCGAGGTCCCGGGGGCGCGGCGCGGCGCGGGTACCCCGAGCGGGGAGAGCAGGTCGTGGGCGGACTGCTGGGCCGGTGCAGGCAGTTCACCGGTACCGGCGGCCAGCGCGGTACCGCCGAGGAACAGCACCGCGGCGCCCGCCGACACCTTGACCAGCACGGTGCGCCGAAGGGCGGAGGCGAACCGGCGGCGCGGCTCGACCGGGCCGTGGTACGCCCGGCGGAACGCCTCGACCGCGGTCCGCTCGCCGGCGAGCTCGCCCGGGCGGGCCGGGGCCGCGGCCGCCGACAGCAGCCGGGCCAGCCCGCGCCGGTCGGGCGCGACCGGCTGGCCGGTGAGCAACTGTTCCGCCTCCCGCGCGGTCAACCGCCGGGGGTACGGGGGTCGCAGGCTTCCCATGACACATACCCAGGCGTCGCCGGGCGCCCAGGCGTTACACCCGCGGCGGTACCGGCGCCCGGCACTGCCGTACCTCGGCGTGCTCGGCGAGCCGGCGCAGGCCGCGCAGTGCCGCCATGCGTACCGCGCCCGGCCGCTTGCTGATCCGGGTCCTTGTCGAGGAGTTGCACGCGGCCGGCGCCAGCGAGGCCCGGATCGGGCCGGCACCCCGATAGCCGCGGATCTTGGACGCCTGCACCCCCGGAGGGGTGAATTCGTCCAAGATCTCGCCGGCCGGGCGGCGCGGTTAAGGGCTCCGGCGGACCCGTAGGGTCGCGACCGCCGCGACCCAAGCGAGGCAGCCGGCGAGGCAGATCCGCTCCAGTACCCCGGTCAGCATGGTGCGGCCGGAAAGGAGCAGGGCGCCGGCCATCGCCGTACCGGCCGGGATCATCGGGAGGAGCGCCCAGCGGGAGGCGACCAGTATCCACCGGTCGGTCGAGCGGAGCGCGGCGGCCAGCATGGCGAGGCCGCAGCACATCACCGCGGCGATGCTCGCGCCCGCGTGCAGCAGGTCCCCCGCCGTCGGGTGCTGGTACGGCGGCAGCGGGCAGCCCTTGCTGCACTGCACCGCACCGGAGACGAGCAGCAGCGGGACGGCGATTGCCAGCGCCAGCGCGGCCCGGCCGGCGACCGGCCGCAGGGCGAGCGCGGCGGCGCCGGCGGCGAGCGCGAGGAGGAGCAGGGTCAGCCGGTACAGGAGGGCATGCGGCGCGCCGGCGACGCCGGATTCGCTGATGTACCCGGCCAGCCCCGGCCCGCCCCGGGTGGCGATGACGAGTCCGGCGGCGGCGAGCACCGTCGCCCCGAGCGCGACCACGGCCCACCCGCGAGTGGCCCGCCCACGACCGGCGCCACCTATCAGGCGTGAGCGAGATGAGTGAATGGCGCCCTCACCTACTCCCAGTTGTCGGACAACTACGCATCGCTCAGCATGGATTAAAGGAGGGCCGCCGCATGAACAGCCTCCCGCAAACCCCCGTCAAAGTACCGAGCCGCCGCGTGGTCATGGGACGGATCATCGAGGTGGAGGAGTCGTACGCGCGCGAGGTCGGGGTACCGCCCGTGCTGCTGATCCCGCTGCTGGTCGCCACGCTGGCCGTGGACCTGATCGGGCTTCTGTTCAGCGCCGTCTTCCGGGTCGGGGTACCCACCGCCCGCCGGCCGTTCAAGGCGCTGCGCAAGGGACCTGAGTACATGGTGACCTCGGTCTGGGTACGCGACGCCGACGACTCCCGCGTCGAAGTCGAAGTACACGGGCACCTCAACCGCACCGCGCTGATCCGCAGGGACCGGATCCGCACGGTCACCCGGCGCCAGAAGGGCGACCTCCCGCTGCTGGCCGGGCCGATCGAGAACCTGACCACCAGCCGGGTACTGCGCCCGAGCCGGGCCACGCTGGTGAGCCACCTGGGCGTCGGGCTGATCCTCCAGGCGATCCTCGGCGCGCTGCTCATCGGCTTCGCCGTCGCGGTGTTGATCGGTAGGTGATCCCCTACATATCATGGCCGGCATGACCATCACCCATGTGCAGCTGCTCTCCGTGCCGGTCACCGACCAGGACCGCGCCCGGGACTTCTATGTCGACACGCTCGGTTTCGACCTGGTTGCCGACAACCCGATGGGTCCGGACCAGCGCTGGGTACAGGTCGCGCCCAAGGGCGGCCAGACCTCCCTGACGCTGGTCACCTGGTTCGAGACGATGCCCCCGGGCAGCCTCAAGGGGCTGGTGCTCCAGACGCCCGACGTCGACGTGGAGACCGCCCGGCTACGCAACGTCGGGGTCGACATCAACGGCCCGGTGGACGAGGAGTGGGGGCGGTACTCCACCTTCGACGACCCGGACGGCAACGGCATCGTGCTGTCCAGCCCGCCGCTCGTGGACCCCGGTGCCTGAGCCGGACGTCTTCACCGCGCTGGCCAGCCCGATCCGCCGCCAGCTGCTCAAGCTCCTGCTGGACGGGCCGCTGCCGGTCAACGTGCTGGCCGGCAACTTCGACATGCGCCGGCCCAGCATCTCCGAGCACCTGCGCATCCTGCGGGACGCCGGGCTGGTCGTGGAACGCCGCGCCGGTCGCCACCGGCTGTACCAGCTGGACCCGGCCCCGTTGCGCGCGGTCTCCGACTGGCTCGGCCCGTACGAACGGTTCTGGCGCGCCCGCCTTGCCGACCTGCACGACCTGCCCTGACTCCGGTCCGGAGCTGGACATCAGACCGCGGCCGGCCGGTTGCGGGGGTGGCGGCGGAGGTCGACGACCGCACCGTCGGCGTCGGCCGCCGGCCGCCACCCGGCGGTGCGCGGCCGCTGGAGCACCGCCAGCGCCTGACCGGCCGGCAACGGCGGGCCGAAGTACCCGCCACGGGCCGCGGTGCAGCCCAGCCGGGCCAGCAGGGTGGCCTGCTCCGCGGTCAGCACGCCGGTGGCGACCACGCGCATCCCCTGCGCGCGCCCGAACTCCGCCAGGTACCGCAGGATCGTCGCGGCGGCCGCGGTCTCGGCGACCTTCGCGACGAAGGCAGGCCCCAGCCGGATCTCGTCGACCGGTACCCGGCCCACCAGCGACAGCGGGAGGTCGCCGGCCGCGCTGGTGACCGCCAGCTGGACGCCCAGCGCGCGCAGGCCGTGCAGGACGTCCTCGACCGTGGCGAGGTCCGGCCCACCCGGCTCGGCGACCGGCAGGATCAGCCGATGGCCGGGCAACCCGTGCCGGCGCAGGAGCGCAGCCAGGTCCGCGGGCAGCTCCCGGTCGGCCAGCGCACCGGGCGGGAGGTCGACCGTGACCGGCAGGTCGCCGCGGTACCCGTCGCGCGGCGCGACCGCCCCGAGCGCGGCGTCGAGCAGGTGCCGGATGTACGGCCGCAGAAGGTTGCCGCGCACCGCGATCCCGGCCAGCTCCTCGTGCCCCAGCCAGCCCTTCGACGGGTGGTTGCAGCGCACCGACGCGTGTATCGCCTGCGGCGCACCGGTGTGCAGGTGGACCACCGGCTGCAGCAGCGCATCCAGCGCCCCGTTGACGATGGTCCACCGGACCTCCGCGTGCAGGCTGACCCGCTCCAGCGCCCCGGCGTCCTGCCGCTCGTCGTAGAGCCCCGGCGTGGTACCGGTGAGCTTCGCGCAGCGCAGCGCGACCTCCGCCCGGCGGAGCAGCTCGGCCGGCTCCACGCCGTCGCCGGCCGCGCAGCCGATGGTGGGCTCGATCGACAGCCGTACCCCGGCGACCTCCATCGGCTCGGCGAGCGCGGCGGCGAACTCCGCCGCGCGCCGCTGGACGTTCCCGGTCGAGCCGTCGCGGTACCCGGTCAGGACGGCGAACGCGGTATCGGCGACCCGGCCGACGACCTCGCCGTCCTGTGCCGTCGCGGCGACCCGGCGAGCCGCCATCCGCAGCGCGGCGTCGCCGCCGCCCAGCCCGAGCGCGCCGTTGAGCCGCCCGATCCCGCCGACGTCGATGAGCAGAAAAGCCCGGGCGTCCCGGTGACCGGTACGGCTTCCCGCGAGGAACGCCGCGCGGTCGGCGAGCCCGGTGAGCGGGTCGCGGTCCGCGCTGCGTGCGGCGAAGATGCGCTCGTAGCTCTCCGCGAGCGCCGCCCGCGTGGGCGGCTCGGCCGGCTCGGGTGCCAGGTTCCCCACCCACTCCAGGTAACCCAGCACGTCGGCGGCGTACTGCACGTGATGGCTCCACCGGCGGCGCAGCGACTTCTCGCTGCCCTGCCGGGGCAGGTACGGGGGGCCGTTGCGCAACTCGCGGAGCACCGCGGCGGGTGCCAGCCAGGCGGGCAGGTCGGCACCCGTACCGGGGTTCTCCACCGTCAGGTACCGGCGCATCAGCAGCCGGGTACCGGCCGCCACGTAGGCCCGGGTGAGCGCGTCGCCCGCGAGGCGGCGCCGCCCCCGAGGGGTGTGCCGGTCGAGGTGCCGTACCACGTCGGTGAAGTCGCGATCCCCGCCCGGCACGAGGCCGGGTTCGTCGGCCAGCCCGGCCGGTACCCCGCGCTTGCGCAACCGGCGGCGCAGGACATCCAGGGCGCTGCCCAGCGCCGACCAGTCCGCCGCCGCGCGATCGACCTGCCGGCGCCGCTCCCCGTCGGCCGCCCACAGCCGGGCCGGGGAGTCCACGTCGGGCGAGGACAGCGGCGGTACCACCGACGGCCCGGGAAGGTGGGCCGCGACCGGCTCCGGGTTCTCGCCGCCGGACTCCCGCACCTCGGCGGTACCGGCGGCCGCCGCGCGGGCCTGGTTCCCGAGCAGCCCGAGCAGCCGGTCCACCTCGTCCGCGGCAGCTCGGTGCTCGCCGCCCCGCGCCCGGGCATCCTGCAGGAACGGGCGCAGCTGCCGCTGCCGGCGCGCCAGCTCGACGGCGAGCGCCTGCCAGCGCTCCGGCACGGTACCCGGCTCGGCGGCGTCGTCCGCGCCGCCGAGCGCCGCCGAACGGCGCAGTACCTCGCGCACGTCGCGCAGTGCCGCCCGGTTGCGCAGGGCCTCGGCGGCATCGGTACCCAGGGACGACTCGGCCAGCAGGCCGCGCAGCATCTCGTCCGGTTCGGGCATGCTGTTCTCAAAGCGCATCGCTACCGCGCCCTCCCCTCGTTCGGCAGGCTGCCCGGGTTGCGCCGGCGGTGCCGGTGCAGGGCACCCTCGACGGCCCGCGGAGTCGTCCGGAGGATCTCCGCGATCTCCCGGTGGCTGTAGCCCTCGGCCACCAGCGTCACGATCGTGCGGGTCCGCGGATCAAGCTCGTCGAGGGCATCCCGGACCTGCTCCCCCGCGACCGCCAGCTCCGCCGGGTCACCCGTCGCGCCGTGCGGCAGTTCCCGGATGTCGAAGACCAGCGTGACGCCGCCGAGCGTGTCGCTGCGCCGCCAGTTCCGGTACACCTGCACGAACGCGTAGATGCACTGGCCCATGAAGTAGGTCTTCAGCGAGGCGCCGCCCGCGGGATCCCAGCCGCGGCCGTGCCGCGCGTTGGCGCGGAACCGGGCCAGTGCCAGCGCGATGGTCTCCATGGCCAGCTCGTGCCGGTCGTCGCCGGTCCAGTTCGCCGGCGGCGGACCGACCGGTACGTTGCGGTCGGCGCACAGCCGGAACATCAGCCCGATGCGTAACCAGGACGCGCACACCGGCAGGGCGTACGCGGTGAGCGCCTCGGCGAACTCGTCGTAGGCCGGCCCGGCGAAGTCGAGATCCGCCAGCCGCTCGTACAGGACGCGGTCGGCCGCCAGCCGGTCGGGGTCGTCACGCGCTTCGCTGTCGGACATGTTGGCCTCCCCGGTCGGCGGTCATCTCGACTACCTTCTACGCGCAGTGAGATAGGCAGCCCACGGAAAGATCGGCCAATCTGCCGGTGCGGGCACGAAACGGCCGGCAAATGACGGGTACCAGTCGACTGTGTCGATCTACTGATCGGCACCCAGGCTGCTCGCGGCAGGTCTGTGCCACATTCCGCGGAACAGGCGCCGGGGACGGGCGCCACCGTCGCCGGGAAACTACGTAGAGTCACGACGTGGGATGCCCGCATGGACGCCGCTATAGCGCGGACAGGACCGTCACCCGACCCGGAACGAGGTACCCATGGCCCGCCGCGAGCCCAGCGAACCGAAGCGCGAGCCCAGCGAACCGAAGCGCGAGCCCAGCGAACCGAAGCGCGAGCCCAGCGAACCGAAGAGCGCCGCCTTGCTGGTCCGGCCCAAGTGCCGGCCCACGACGACCTACCTGGTGAGCCCCCGTACCGCGCTGCTGCTACTGCTGGCGCTGCTCGCCGGTGCGGCGGCGACGGCCCTGACCGTCGCGGGCCGCGCCGGATGGCCGGCCGCGATCCTCACCGGTACCGGCGCCGCCGGTGCCGCGCTCGCGCTCTTCGACCGCGTCATCGGCCCGCCCGACCGGCGCTGAACCGGTCAGGCGCCGGCCGGCCAGGTCCTGCGTCGAGTGGTAGTAGTTGATGCCCTGCACCTTCCAGCGCGGCCCCTGCGCGGCCAGCCGCTGCTTGAAGGCGCCCCACGAGTGGGTGGCCTGTGGCGACCAGCCCAGCTCGTCGCCCACGCTCGCCGGCGCTCCGGACAGCAGCAGCAGCTCGATGCCGCCGGACACACCGGTTGCGGGGCGCGCCGACAGCGGGTACCCGGTCGAGTGGCGCAGCGCCGCCGCCAGGTACTCGCCGACCGCGGGCGCATCGGTCGAGATGACCGTGTCGGAGCGGATCGGGAAGCTGACGCCGGTGGCCGGTTGGGCGCTCGCCGGCGCGGGGACGACCGTCACACTATCGGAGGGATCGCAAGTCGCCACCGTCCGGGCGCAAGGGTTCCCTCCCGTGGAATGCCGTCCTCGCGGCCACTCAATAAGGATTGCCGTGGCCGGGCACGCGCAGGTCGGTCAGGCCGCGCGGGGTTAGCGGCGGGGCGGGCGCACCGCTGCCGCGGGCCATCCCGTCGAGCAGTTCCTCCAGCGCCCCCAGCGCATCCGTCCGGGGCCGCCACCCCAACTCCCGCTCGGCGCGCTCGCTGGACATCAGCGGCGCGCTCTCGGCGAGGCGCACCCAGCCCGGCTCGGTGGGCTGCAGGCGCGCGTGCCAGCTCAGGCTCGCGCCCAACCGCAACACACCCAGGGGTACCCGGACCGCCCGGCCCCCGTACCGCGCCGCGACCCGGGCACCGTCCAGGACCGGGTCCGCCGCGATGTTGAACGGCCCGTGCACATCGGACAGCACCGCCCGGGTGTACGCCTCGGCGACGTCGTCGGCATGCTCCGCCTGTACCCGCAGCCGCGGGTCGTACGGCACCACCGGCAGCCGGCCCAGCCGTAACAGTTGCAGCGGGGCGAGCGGGCCGATGAAGTACCGCGCGATCTCGGAAGCCGCCGAGCGCTGGAAGATGAGGCCGGGCCGCAGCCGCACGACGCGCAGCCCGGGATGGTCGTCCTCCACGTTGTCGAGCAGCGCCTCCTGATCGGCCTTGTCCCGGCTGTACGTCGAGCCCGGTACCCCGGTCACCGGCCAGTCCTCGTCCACCTTCTCGTCCTTGGGCCCCGGTGCGTACGCGCCCACCGAGGAGGCCACCACGAGCGCCGGTACGCTGGCCCGCACGGCCGCCTCGGCGACGTGCGCGGTACCGGTCACGTTGGTGCGGCGCAGCGCCTGCCGGTCGTGGCTGGGCTGGATCTGCCAGGCGAGGTGGACCACCGCGCCGGCGCCCGCGAACACGTCGGTCAACCGGGTCACCGCGTCCGGCCCGCCGACATCGACGGCGTGCCAGTCCACGCCGTCGTAGGGCGCCCCGGCATCCGGCCCGGGTACCCGCCGGGCCACCCCGGTCACCGCGTCAACCTGGTCTTCCCGGGCCAACCGCCGCAACAGCGCCGTACCGACATTGCCGGACGCACCAACCACAACCACCCGCATGCCGCTCCCCTACCCGGATTTGGGGGCCGTGACACGCATGCGCGGCGGGTACGGCGACCGTGGCGGTCGTGGCCGCATTGCTGCTCGCGGGCGCGAAGGGCGGGTACCCGGCCGAGCGGCCCCCGGCTGCTGTCCGGCGCGGCGTGGCTGACCTCGTCGCAGCTCGGGCCAGGTGACCCTGCTGGACGGCTCGTCCGCCGAGGTCGCCGCGCAGGTACAGGTCGGCGCGCGGGCGATCGCATCGAGTCAGCTCAGGTCCCGGGCCTGCTCCGGATCGACCTTGCGGTCGTCGCGCAGCTGGGTGTACGGCTCCGCGTCGGACGGGTGCCCGGCCGCGAGCGCCCGGCCGCGTTCCAGCTCGGCGTTGAGTTCCGCGCCCAGCAGGACAGCGCTGTTCGTCAGGTACAGCCAGACCAGGAAGATGATGACCGTCGCCAGCGTGCCGTACGTCTTGTTGTACGAGCCGAAGTTCGCCACGTACAGCGCGAACGCGGCCGAGCCGACGAGCCAGATCACCACGGCTGTCAGGCCGCCGGGCGAGACCCAGCGGAAGCCGCCCTGCCGGGCGTTGGGCGCCGCCCAGTAGAGGATCGCGAAGACCAGACTGATGATCAGTGCCAGTACCGGCCACTTGGCGATGTTCCACACGGTCACCGCGACCCCGCCGATGCCCAGCAGCTTGCCAAACTGCTCGGCGAGCCGGCCGGTCAGCACCACGGCGAACGCCGAGATCGCCAGCAGCACACCGGTCACGATCGTCACACCCAGCCGCACCGGCAGCTTCTTCCAGATCGGCCGGCCCTCCGGCACGTCGTAGATGGCGTTGGCGGCCCGCATGAAAGCGGCTACATACCCGGACGCCGACCACAGCGCGGCGACGATGCTGACGATCGCGAGGACGCCCGCGGTCTTCTGGCCGCCGTTCTGGATGTTCTTGACGGCGTCGACGAGGATCTGTCGCGCGGCCCCCGGGGTGAGCTGCTCGATGTTGTTGGTCACCGTGGTCACCGCCGAGGTACCCGCCAGCTTGAGGATTGTGACCATGACCAGCAGGCCGGGGAACAGCGACAGGATCGCGTAGTAGGTCAGCGCCGCCGCCCAGTCGGAGAGGTTGTCGCGCTTGTACTCCTTGAGTACTCGCTTGAGCACCCCCCACCACGACCGGCGGTCCAGCTCGGTGGGCTTGGCCGGCCCCTTGTCAGCGGTCGGCTGCGCCGGGGGAAGCTCCTGACGGATCTCGTCGGTACCCCGACCGGCGTCGGCATCCTTGCGGCGCTCGTCGACTCGCTGATCGGCCGCAGCGGATCGGCGTTGTCCAGGCATGGCGGGCTCCCATCGTCCCTTCTGGGCTACCCCGACCGGGGTGCCCGGAAACCGCCGTCGCCGGCCCACCCGGATGTGCGCGCATACGGCCCGGCGCCCGCGCGGATGACGTTGAATGATCGCGTGGAGGAGCTGCTACGGGAGGCAGCGGAAATCCCGGAGCTGCCCGACAAGCCGCTGCTGGACGGGGACGCGCTGGACCTCGTGACCCGGCCCGGCCCCGCCGTACCCGACGCGGTCACCCGGTCCGCGCTGCGCTGGCTGGTCGACCTGCTCGCCCTCCCGCCCGGTACCGCCGGCGCGGTGGTCCGCGACGCCGGCACGGCCACGCTCGCCGCACTCGCCGCCGCCCGGCACCGGGTACTTACCGAGGTCGGCTGGGACGTCGAGGGGCAGGGCCTGTCCGCGGCGCCCCCGGTGACCGTGGTCGTCGGCGACGACGCGCACCCGAAGCTGCGCACCGCCCTGCGGCTGCTGGGTCTCGGGCAGGACCGGGTGGTCCGCGTCCGGACCGACGGGCAGGGCCGGATGCGCCCGACCCTGATCCCGCCACTGCATCCCCCGGCGATCGTGTGCGCCCAGGTCGGCGAGGCGGCCAGCGGCGCCGTCGACCCGGTGGCCGCGATCTGCGCCGAGGTACACGACGCCGACGCCTGGGTACACGTGGACGGCACCTTCGGGCTCTGGGCCGCCGCCAGCCCGCTGACCCGCGACCTGCTGATCGGGGTGTCCTACGCCGACTCCTGGGCGGCCGCCGCGCTGGAGGTGCCCTACGACAGCGGGCTGGTCTTCGCGCGGGACGCCGACGCGCTGTGGGTCGCGCTGGAACTGGCCCGGCCGGCGCGTGGCGTGGAGGTCTGGGCAGCGCTGCTCGCGCTGGGCCGGATCGGCGTGGCGGACCTGGTCGAAGGCGCTTGCGGGCAGGCCTGGCGGCTGGCCCGGGAGCTGACCGCCGCCGGTTATCCGGTGCTCAACGAGGTGGTCCTCGACCGGGTCGTGGTCGGGTTCGGCAGCGCCGAGCGGGCGGCCGACGCGGTCGCCCGGGTGCGGGCCGTGGGCGTCTCAGTCGGGGGTACCCGCTGGCACGGCCGCCCCGCGATGTGCCTGCGCGTCGGTATCCGGCGGTGTACCGACGAGCAGCTCGCCACGATCGTACGTCTGGTCTGCGCCGGCGAATGATGCTTCCATGACGGAATGCGGCCGCTATCGCCGCTGGTGGGACCCCAGGCGGAGCATCGACTCCTGCTGGACGCGCTGACCTCGGTACCCGGGAAGCGGGCCGGACTGCTGATCGGGAGGCCGGCGTCGGCAAGACCCGGCCGGCGTCGGCGGTGGCCGGCGCGGCGCTCGATCGGCACGCCGTCGTGGCCAGCGGCGCGTGCCTCCCGCTGGGCGATGCGTTGCGATTCCTGCCGATCGTCGAAGCCCTGCGTGGCCTCAACCGCAATCGCGGGGGCGCCTCGTGGCAGCGCTGTCGCGCACGCCGGCCTACGTGGCGACCGAGGCGGCCCGGCTGGTACCGGAGCTGGGGTCCGCCCGGGCCGGACTCACCTGACGGGGACTGCCGGCCGCTGCCCGACGAGCGCGCGGATGACGAGCAGCGCGCCGAGGGTTGCCGCGACGGCGACCAGCAGCAGGCTGGGAACCGCCGAACCGGCGTACTGCGCGAGGATGCCCGCGCCGAGGAAGCCCAGCGGCCCCGGGGTGGAGATCGCGATCGTCACCGAGGTCATCACCCGCGCCCGCAGCGCCGGAGGGGTACCGGTCGTCAACGCCGAGAAGAAACGCGGGAAGAACAGCCCCGAGCAGACCCCGTTCGCGGCCACGGCAGCCGTCAGCGCCCACACCGGTACCGGCAGCAGAAGCAACCAGCCGGCGGCCGCGATGCCGGCGACCGCCCACCCGGCGGTGGTACCGCCGGTCGTCCGCGCGCGCGATGAGATCAGCCCACCGACGACCGAGCCGGCGCCGTACGCGGCGAGCAGCCAGCCGGCCTGGGCGGCACCGCCGTTGTGCAGCGCCAGTACCGGCAGGGTCGCAACCATCGCCGTCCAGGCCACCTCGACCAACCCGATGCCCACGACCTGGCCGCGCAGAACGCGGTTACGGAAGAGGTACCGCAGTCCTTCGAGCACGCCGTCGCCGGTGTCGTCCGCGTCCACCGGCGGCACGCGGGGCACCAGCGACGCAAGCAGGACGAAGGCGCACAGGTACGAGGCCGCGTCGACCACGAGCACGTTCGCCGGGCCGATCAACGCGATCAGCATGCCGCCCAATGCCGGGCCGATGAAGCTCGCTGACTCGTTCACCGAGTTCATCAGCCCGCCGGCCCGGGTGATCCGCAGCTCGTCGTCGCCGACGATCCCGGCGAGCACGAGCCGCTGCGAGGTCGAGTACCCGGGGAAGAACGACCCCACGGTGAACCCGACCACCAGCAGCAGCGGGAAGGACAGCGCGCCGGCCCAGTAGAGGATCGGGATCAGCGCCACGAGCCCGGCGCGGGTCAGGTCCGATACCAGCATCATCCGGCGCGGACCGAGCAGCGTCGCCGCGCGGCCGCCCCACAGGCCCAGCACGGACATCCCGACGAACTCCGCCGCGAGTACCGCGCCCATCCGGGTCGCCGAACCGGTCGACACGAGCACGAACCACGGCAGCGCGACCGCCGTCATCTCGGTACCGGCCGTCGAGATCACGTCAGCCGCGAACAGCCCGGCCAGCGGCCGGGCAACCCGCGGTTCGCCGGTCACAGCCGCCGAGCCTAGGTGCCACGGTGCCCGCCGTCGACCGGGTATTGACGGGCGTTCCCGCCGCAGAGCAACGTCCCGCCCGAAGAAAAGGTATGCCTCTTAACAAATCCCATGATCGGCTGGGGGGCGGTGCGGGGGGCGGGGACTGGACCTTCGTCGGCCAGGTCGAGCGCGGCCGGCGCAACGTCTCGTTGCACAACATCCTCAAGCCGGCGGCCGGGCCAGATCGACCCGGCCGAGTTGGTGCGCGGGTTGACAGCACCGCCCGACGCGTAGTCTTTGGACCTTGGTATGCCACCGCAGACAAGCCTGCGGGGTGCGGTCGGAAGGCGGAGCGACGAAGCGCCGCCGTAGATTCGCTACGGCGTGTAGTCCTACCAGCCGGTCCCGCCACTCCTGCAAATCGCCAAGGAGCTTACGTGCGTCGCCCTCCTCCTCGATAACCGAGTCGAGCAGGGACGCTAGCCTAGGGAGCGAGCGTCCTCGGCTGAAGGCGGGAACGGCGGCTCAAACTCCGTCACCGGAGCGAGTTCAAGCTCGAAGCTGCCGACGCCGCGCTCGGCGTGCTGGTCGGTGCTGTCTCGAAGAACGAAGCGGCAGACGCCATGCGAGCGCTAGATACTCTCACGCCGAGTCTTTGCCCTGGCGGGCTTGTGGGCTGCGCCTGAGATTGACAAAGCGGTGGCCCTCAAGCAGATCCTGGCGCATTTCGACGGGATTGCAGCAGCGGCAACCATGTTCGTGGACGACAACCCCGGACAGCAGGAGCGGCTGCGGTTGGATGCACCGGATCTGACGGTGCCCGCGGTGGTCGCTGCGCCGCTGCTCGTGGAAGATCTCCTTGGACAGCTCCCACCGAATGCGTCCAGACCAGTCACGGCATCGGACCCGCAGCGAACCGCCTACTACGCAGCCAAGGCGTCCGGCGAGTTGGTTCCCGAGGTGGTGTGCGTCGAGGACCCGCGTGACGACGAGACGTTGGAGCGGTTGGCGCAACTCCATGCCCGCACCAACCAGTTCAACATGACCAGCCCGCGGCGCACGCGAGAGGAGCTTGCGGCTCTCGCCGCAGACCCGAGCTGGAGTCTTCTCGCCTTTCGGGTCACCTACCACGGTGCCGAGCTGCCGGACGAGATCATCGGCGCAGCCGAAATCGAGTACGGGCCGGATCGGACCGCGCGGCTCGACTCCTTCCTGGCGAGCTGCCGGCTGCTGTGGGCCGGTACGCAGCGACGGATGCTCGACCAGGTGCTCGCGGTGGTTCGCGGCCGGGGCGTGCTACGGCTGACAGCGCAGTGGCAGCCCAACGGCCGCAACGAGGCATACGAGCAGTGGTTTACGCGGGCGGGCTGGGCGCAGGACGCCGCGCCGGATGGGAATGGCTGGACCTTCACCGGCTTGGCGGTGACGCGCGACGGCGACACGCCCAGCGATCTCCTGGCGGTGCTCGGCGGCTACCTAGCCAAGAAGATCTACGTTGACTACCCGCCACCCGTACGGCGCCGGACCCGCACTCGTGATGGCGCGACGGAGGTATGGGTGCCGGGCGGCATGGCTCGGCTCGGCCTCACCGATGAGGACGTGGACATTGTGCGAGCCGTCTTCGGCCTGGAACCGATTGGCGAGCGTAACCAGCCGGCGACAGAGGTCGGACCGTTCTGGATGGACGAGCGGCTGATGAGCCGGGGCCGCTTCGCCGCGTACCTGCGCACCCTGCAGACTGCTGACGTGGATGAGGCCCTCCGGGTGACCGGCGATCACTACACCGTTGGTCCGGTCACCGACGTGCAGCCAGTCGCCGGCACGGGTGCGCTGCCGGCCGTCGTGCCGTGGAAGTGGGCGCAGCGATACGCCGCCTGGGCGGGTGGACGCCTGCCGACAGAGGCCGAGTGGGAGTTCGCCGCTCGTGGTACTGACGGCCGGTGGTACCCGTGGGGCGACGACCAGCCGATGCCGCCACGATGTCTGGCGCGGGGGAGCGAGCTTTGTAGCATCGACGACAACGCCGAGGGTGCGTCGCCGTTCGGAGTGCTCGACATGGTGGGACACGTATGGCAGTGGTGCGCGGATACCTACCGCGAACACCCGCAATACCGCGGCGGCGACGTGGACGCCAACGTGTACTTCCTGCGCACCACGGTTCGGCCACGCGAAGCGGCGGAACACTGCGGCCACCTGGTCGGCTTCCGCGTCGTGCGCGACACCTGATGTGGTGACAATCTGTTATATTGATCTTGATGAAAGAGGTAGCGCTCCATGCCAGTACCACGTGTCCGGCCAGCCGCGGTCCGGCCCGGTGACACGGTTGCGATCGTCTCGACGTCCTCGCCGGTCAGTCGGGACGAACTCGACCGGCTGTCACGCTACTTCCAGGAGCGCGGCTACGGCGTGAGCGTCACGCCGGGCGCTGGAGCAGCCACCGGCCACATCGCCGGTGCGCGCGAACAGCGGGCGGCTGACCTCATGGCTGCGTTTGCCGACCCCGACGCGCGGCTGATCGTGCCGGCCACCGGCGGCAAGGGGGCGGCACACCTGCTCGACCTGCTTGATTACGAGGTCATCCGGGCGAATCCGAAGATCTTTACGGGCATGTCCGATCCCTCGATCCTCGCCAACGCCATCTACCAGCGCGCGGGCCTCGTGACCCTGCATGGGCCGTCCGGGTACGACTTCTTCCAGCCGGAGGTCAACGCCGATACCGAGACGGCGTTCTGGCAGATCGTATCCGGTCCCGTCGCTGGACACGAGGTAAAGGGAGACGACTGGCGGGTGCTTCGCGGCACGGGCCGGCAGGCCACGGGCCATGTGGTCGGCGGTCACCTCGGCACGATCCGGGCGCTCATCGGTACGGATTGGATGCCGGACGTGACCGGCGCCGTGCTGCTGCTGGAGGAGGTGTTCGTGCCTTGGGTAGCTGTCGACCAGGCGCTCACGCACCTCCGTCTCGCCGGCGTGTTCGACCGGATCGCCGCGTTGCTGGTAGGTGTACCGATTGACTGCCCGCGTGACGACGCACCTGACGAGAACTGGGACCAGATGATCCTCCGGTGTGTCGGTGGCGAATGCCCGGTCGTCACCAACGTCGAGTTCGGCCACACCGCGCGCAAGATTCCGTTCGTGATCGGTGGACGGATCACGCTCAGTCTTCAGTCGAGTTCCCCCATGCTGCACTACCTCGATGACTTGGTGATGACGCCATGAAGAAGCACCGCCTTGAGCTGCCGATGAACCGGCACGTCGACTTCGCCCACGCCCGCGAGACTTACGTCATCTACCCGTGGGTGCGCGACGGCGAGGAGCTGGTGCGCCCGCTGCGCTTCGGACCCAAGGACGCACAGATTGCGGTAGCGCGCATCCGCCAGACTGGGCCGGACCGACTTGAGGCCGACGTGAGCCTGAGTGGACGAGCAGCAGACGGGCTGATGCATGTCCGCGCCGCACTCGTGCGCTGTCTGCAACTGGACTACCCGTACGACGAGATTGAGGCGCTCGCCTCGAAGGACCGGGTGCTCGCAGCGGCGGTGAAGCACCGCGGCCTGGGACGGGGCAAGCTCTACCCGGACCTGTTCGAGGCGTTGTGCGGCGTGGTCTGCGCACAGCGCACCAGCTTCGCCCGCATCTACGGCATGATGCGCAAGCTGGCCGGGGCATTTGGCGAACCGACCGCCGAGTGCGTGGACGACGCGACGGTGTATGCCTTCCCCACGCCCGCCCAGATGGCGGTGGCCAGTGATGCGGAGCTGCGGGCGTGCAGCGTCGGGTTCCGGGCCAAGGGGTTGGCCAGCGTCGCGGCGTACCTGGCCGAGAGCGGCTACACCTGGCAGGACTGGAAGACCCGCGACCCGGCCGAAGTTATCCCCGACCTGTTGGGCACATGGGCATCAAGGGTGTTGGCCCGTACACGGCGAACCTCGCGGTCAACCTAACGTACGGGCGTGGCGGTACTGCACACGTCGGGCACGCTGTACCTGGATAACCCGAACGCCAGTCAGGAGCAAGTGGCTCAGTTCATCGACCACACGTGGGGCGGGTACGGCGAAGCGGTGCTCGACCTGTTGACCACCGACACCGAGGTATGGGTAGCCGAGCTGGGCGCAACGGTAGGGTATATAACCCCTGCGGCCCGCTGACGGGCGTTGGCTTACTCGCGGGCACTACGCGGGTTACGTCCACGGGTCGAACGTAGGCGACTGTCGTCGTTGCGAAAGTTCGCTCCATCGGCCGCCGATCCATCTCCGTCGTGCTGAACGTCGTACGCCTTGAGCGCATCAGCGAGATGTTGGCGAATGGCCTCGCGCAGCTCGGTGGGCTCGTCCACGATGACATCGCTGCCGAAGCTCGCGAGGAGCGGGACCAGCCAGAGCCACTTGTCGACGTAGAGCACGATGCGGACCGTGCCGTCCGGCTCGTGGTGCACCTCAGAGTCAGGCTTGAGGCCCAAGCGCAGCATCTCCTCGCGACCAGACGGGAACACGCGCATCGTGACCCGGTTCGGGCCGCGGCCGTAGTCCTCAAGCGTCTTCGTCCACCACTGGCGCAGGTCGAACTTCTCCTCGGGATGGGTGAAGGTGAGGTCGGTGCGGACCAGCCGGTCGACGTGGTTCAGCCGGTAGCGCTGCGCGTCGCCGCGGAGCGGCGCGGCCACCCGAGCACGTCGCGCAGAAGCGTGGCGTACACGTCGCGGAAGTCCATGCTCACCTTGAGGTCGCCGTTGTCCAGGTCGGTGAGGCTCGGCTGGGTGCCGTAGAGCCCACCCCTGACCGGCGTACCCAGGAGGAACACGTCCGACGCCGTACCGTGGTCGGTGCCGTGGGAGGCGTTGGCGTGGACCCGCCGGCCGAACTCCGAGTAGATCGCGACGACCACGTTGCGCCCGTCCGGGGTACCGGCCATCCGGTGCACGAACCCGGTCACCGCCGTGTCCAGCTCGGTGAGCAGCCGCTGCTGCGCCTCCTTCTCCTCGGCGTGCAGGTCGAAGCCGCCCAGCGAGACCGAGAAGACCCGGGCCGCGACGCCGGCCTCGACGCACCGGGCGACGAGATCGAGCTGGGCGCCGAGGGCGTCGCGGCCGCCGGTACCGGTCGCCTTCGCCGCGGTGGGGTCTTCGCTCGGGGCGCTGCTCGGCGACGGCAGGTCGTGGATCATCTGGTCGATCTCGATGAGGTCGGCGAACGAACGTGCCGCGCGCGCCTGCAGGGGCGGCTCGCCGGGCGCGGGGTGGCCGAAGCCGGTCAACGCGGCGCGGGCCGGCGTGCCCTTCTTTCCGACCGCCGTGGGTACCGCCGCACCGGCCGTGGTGGCCCCGGCCAGGATCACCGGCAGGACCGGCTCGAACGACACCGCGTGCCGGGGATCGCCGCCGGTCGCGTCCAGCCACCGGCCCAGCCATCCGGTGTTGGCCGGGCTGGTGGGCGAGCCGGTCTGCCAGATGTCCATGGACCGGAAGTGGCTGTGGTCGGGCTTCGCGTACTCGATCCCGCGGACGATCGCCAGCCGCTTGTCGCGGAACAGGCCGGCGAAGCCCTTCATACCGGGGTTGAGGCCGAGGTGGTCGTCGAGGTGCAGGACCTCCTCGGGCTTGTAGGCCAGGTCCGGCCGGGCGTCGTGGTAGGCCGGGTCCGCGTAGGGGATGACCGTGGCGAGGCCGTCGTTGCCGCCGTAGAGGGTGACCAGGACGAGGGTACGGGCATCGGCCGGCTTGTCCTGCCAGTTCGACGTCTTGAGGATCTCGGCGAGGGTGAACGCTCCGCCGCCGACGGCCAGCGCCGCCCCGCCGACGACCCCGGACCTGATCAGGAACTTCCGCCGGGTCAGCAGATCCATGAGCCGTCCTCCTCAGCAGACCGCGTACTCGGGGCTGGCCAGCCCGAGGGCCAGCAGCTTCTTCGGATCGGTACCGGCGCCTTTGAGCACCGTGCGGGTACGGTCGGTGAACCCGTCCACCACCAGCAGCCGGGCCAGTCCGTCCACCCCGCCCGCGGACACCGCGTCCAGTACCGGCTTGGTCGCCTGGCTGGCGAGCTGCGCGGCGAACGCGACCCGGTGCTCGGTCGCCGAGGTGGACAGCCAGGCGGGGCCGGCCGGCCAGCCGCCCACGCTCGGCGGGGCGAACAGCGTCTGGCCGAGCGCGGTGAGCCCGCGGACGAGCTGGGTCTGCGTGGCGGCCGGCAGCTGCGACGGCCGGATGCCGAGCTGCCGCATCGCACCGACCGCCCACTCCACCGGCTGCTTGACCAGCTGCGCCGTGGTACCGGCGAAGGCCGGGTCGGTGAACATCGCCTTCGCCAGCGCCGTGCTGTTCGCGCCGGAGGCCGCCACGCGCGCCGCCGCCTCGGCCGGCATCGGTTCGCCGGACGCGAACCGGTACCACAGCCGGGTGGCCAGGAAGCGCGCGTTCGCCGGCTGGGCGAGCAGCACATCGGCGTACCCGTCGGTGTCGAAGGTTCCGGTGCTGCCGAGAATCGTCTTGGCGCCTGGGTCGTACCGCCGCGGGTTGAACGTGGCCGTGCGGTCCCCGCGCTGGACCTGCCAGCCGGTCAGCGCGCGGGCCGCCGCGCGCACGTCGGCCTCGGTGTAGTTGCCGATGCCGAGCGTGAAGAGCTCCATCGACTCGCGGGCCAGGTTCTCGTTCGGCGCGGCGCGGGTGTTCTGCTGGCCGTCCAGCCAGATGATCAGGGCGGGGTCGCGCAGCATCGTCTTGAGGAACGGGCCGAAGTCCCCGGCGCCGAGGTCGCGGAAGGTCTGCTGCTGGCGCAGCATCACCACGGCCGAGCGGACCTTCTCGACCGAGGTCGCCCAGTGCCCGTGCCAGAAGAAGACCAGCTTCTCGGCGAACTGGTGCTCCGCGGCCACCGTCCGGTCCAGCCACCACAGCACGCTCGCCTGCACCTGCTGGCGCAGCTCCTGTTGGGCCTGCTGGCGGGCGGCCCGGTCGGCGCCCTTCGGCAACGCTGCGAGCGGATCGCTGGCGAAGGACGGGACCGGGGTACGGGCCGCGCCCGCGTCCGGGGAGGTGGGCGCGAGCAGGTTTGCGAGCGTGGCGTCGAACCCGACCCGTTCGGCGGCGTCGACCTCCTCCGCCCGGGGTCCGAACGTGGCCCGGCGGAGCAGGTGGGCAAGCTGTGCTCGCGTCGCCATGCCCGTCACCGTAGGCCGGGAATGTACGACGACGGTAAAGGTGCCGTCAGTTATCGGCCGGTGAAGGCCGGGCGGCGCTTGGCGAGGAACGCCCGGGTCGCCTCGGTGTGGTCGGCGGTGACCCCGCACTGCTGCTGCGCGACGGCCTCGGCCGCGAGCGCGTCGGCGAGGCTGCCCGAACCGCCGACCGCGAGCTGCCGCTTGATCGCGCCGTACGCGGTGGTCGGGCCGGCCCCGAGCCGCGCGGCCAGCTCGTGCGCCGCCGGCAGTACCTGGTCGTCGTCGTCGACCAGCCGGGTCAGCAACCCGAGCCGGGCCGATTCGGCGGCGTCCACCGGCTCGGCCAGCATCAGCAGCTCGGTCGCCTTCGCGTGCCCGACCAGCCGCGGCAACGACCAGGATGCCCCGGTGTCGCCGGCCAGGCCGACGTTGGCGAAGGCCATCAGGAACCGGGTGGACGGGCCGCCGATCCGGAAGTCCGCGAGGCACGCGATCGAGGCACCCGCGCCGGCGGCCATGCCCCGGACGGCCGCCACGACCGGCCGGCCCAGCGTGGCGAGCCGGGTGGCGATCGGGTTGTAGTGCTCGCGGACCGCGCGCAGCGGGTCGCCGGTACCGGTTTCCAGCAGGTTGACGTGCTCGCGCAGATCCTGCCCGACGCAGAAGGCCCGGCCGGCCCCGGTCAGTACGACCGCCCGGCACTGCGGGTCGGTATCCAGGTCGGCGAGCGTGTCCCGCAGGGCCTCGCGCAGTTCGGCGTCGAGCGAGTTGAGCGAGTCCGGCCGGTTGAGCGTCAGCGTGACGACGCCGCCCTCGCGCTCGACGAGTAAAGAATCGCTCATGGCCGGACTCCTTTGATCGGCGTGCGTGGGAGGTGGCGGGCGGCGAGGGTACGGGTGGTGTGCTCCAGGCACCGGTCGACGTACCGGTCCGCCGCCGGGCGCAGGCGGCTGGCGTGCCGGTCGAAGAACGCGGCGGCGGCGAGCCCGGCCCACCGGTCGGGCAACAGCGCGGGCGGCAGCTGCGGATCGCGGAACAGGAACGTGCGCCATGCGTGGACCAGCCGGAACCGGGCCGAGTACGCCTGCTCGTCGGTACTGCTGTCGGTGACCGAGTTGACCACCGGCCGGAGTTCGTGGACGAACTGCTCGTAGGCGGCGCCGATCTCGTCGAGGTTCCACGCCCGGCGGACCAGGGCCGTGGCCCCCGCGGTACCGGCGGCGTGGCTGGCGGTGAACCGCTCGTACCGCAGCCCGGCCTCGGCGAGCAGGTTCTCGACCTCCTGGGCCGGCCGGGTCGCCACCCAGGTGTGATCGTCGATGTTGCCGTACCCGAGGAAGGCGAGGTTCTGGGCGAGGCGCAGCCGGTCGGGCCGGGCACCGGGCGCGTCGAGCACGATGAGATCGAACGCGCCCTCCCAGGTGATCCGGTTGGTCCGGTAGATCCGGGCGGCCGCCTCGTCCAGGCGCCGCGCGGCCTTCGGGGTCAGCAGGTACCCCGGGCCGGTGGACAGGCGCAGCGGATGCAGCCAGCCCTGCCGGACCATGCGGGACACCGCGGTACGCACGGCGGGTGCCGCGATGCCCAGCGGAGACAGCAGCCGGACCAGCGAGGCGACGGGTGCGCGCCCGCCGCGGGGACGGAGATAGTCGCCGTACAGGTCGAAGAGCGCCGAGCGCGCTTGCATAAGCCTGGTGCCACTCCTTCCACGTCCCCCCGAAACCCCACCCCCGGGACCGGCGGAAATGCTGCCATTGTGACAGCTTCTGGATCATTACGCCAGAGGTCTGTCACAGGTACCACAGCCCGGTTTGGGTCTACCGCCGTCCATCAGGGAAAATCATTAGTCGGCACGCTCCGGGGTGGCTCCTCGGGGTCGGCGTGCCGCCGTTCGTACGGGTTGAGGGAGCCGCTTCGACCCGGGGCAAGTGAGGGGAGACAAGATGGCGGCGATGAAGCCGCGGACGGGCGACGGTCCGCTGGAGGTCACCAAAGAGGGCCGCGGCATCGTCATGCGGGTCCCGCTGGAGGGTGGTGGCCGGCTCGTCGTTGAGATGACCCCCGACGAGGCCAACGCGCTCGGGGACGCGCTCAAGTCGGCCGCCGGCTGATACCTCGTTTCCGCGAGGCCACCTGGCCCGTGTCCGGACTGACAAATCGGGTCCGGGTACGGGCTATTGTGGCGTCATTGCCCTTGTAAAGGTTGGATCGTGCTGCGTATCCGTCTCGGATCGGCCTGGAGCAGCCCTCCGGTGCTCGCGTTGCCGGTGGGCGACGCGGAGACCGGCCTGCTGCCTGTCGCCGGTCCCGTACCGCCGCGGCTCGCCGAGCTGGCGAGGGCGTTGCTGGACGACGCGGACCACTCCGGCGCCGCCGGGGTGGTCCAGGCGCTGCCCCGGCCCGGCGAGGTACCCCGGCGGCTGCTGCTCGTCGGCGTCGGGGCCGGTGACGAGGCCGGGTGGCGGGCCGCCGGCGCCGGCCTGACCCGTGCCGCCCAGAAGGACGACCGGCTCACCGTCGCGCTGGCCGAGGACGCCGGCGGTCCGGCGGTACGCGGGCTCGTCGAGGGGCTGCTGCTGGCCGGGTACCGGTTCCGGCTGGCGGCCGACCCGCCGGACGGCGCACCGGTACTGCGGCAGGCGACCGTGCTGGTGGGCGACCCCGACCGGTACGCCGAGGCGGTGCACGCCGCGCAGGTCACCGCGGAGGCGACCTACCTCGCCCGCGACCTGACCAACATGCCCAGCCAGGAGAAGTCCCCGGCCTGGTTCGCCGGCCGGGTGACCCGGGCGGCGGCCAGGCGGACCGGGCTCACCGTGCGGGTCCGCGACCCCGAGCAGCTCGCGGTCGAGGGGTTCGGCGGCATCCTCGCCATCGGCAGCGGGTCGGCCCGGGGTCCGCGTCTGGTCGAACTCGCCTGGCGACCCCGTGGCGCGCGGCGGCACGTCGTGCTCGTCGGCAAGGGCATCACCTTCGACAGCGGCGGGATCAACCTCAAGACCCGCGACGGCATGAAGCTGATGCGCAAGGACATGGGCGGTGCGGCGGCGATCGTCGCGGCCACGCTTGCCGCGGCCGAGCTGAAGCTGCCGGTACGGATCACCGCGCTGGCGCCGCTGGCGGAGAACATGGTCAGCGGTACCGCAGTCCGCCCGGGCGATGTCGTGCGGCACTACGGCGGCCGGACCAGCGAGATCGTCAACACCGACGCCGAGGGTCGGGTGGTCCTCGCCGACGCGCTCGCGTACGCCGCCCGCCGGCTGGACCCCGATCTGCTCGTCGACCTGGCGACGCTGACCGGTGCCAACGCGGTGGCGCTGGGCAAGCGCACGGCCGCGCTGTACAGCGAGAGCGACGAGCTGGCCGAGCAGTTGGCGCAGGCGGCGGCCGCGGCCGGCGAGAAGGTATGGCGGCTGCCCCTGCCCGAAGACTACGTCGAGAACCTGGCGAGTGAGATCGCCGACCTGGCCAACGCGTTCGAGGGTGGCGCCGGCTCCATCAACGCCGCGCTGTACCTGCGCGAGTTCACCGGTACCGCCCGCGGCCGCTGGGCGCATCTGGACATGTCCGCGCCCTCGTGGGCGGACAGCGCGGATGCCGAGCTGGCCAAGGGCGCGACCGGCTGGGGCGTGCGTACGCTCCTGCGCTGGCTGGGCACCGTCGCGGTCAACTGAAGTCCGTGAGCTCCACACGGCTACCGTCAGGGATTCAGGCCGCCGCGGATAACGAGTTCTGGTTGAGCCAGCCCAGACCCGTCCGGCACAGGTAGGCCCACCAGCCGACGTAGGGCCCGTACCAGTCGCGCAGCTCCACCGGGCTGGGCGGATCGTCGCCGTAGATCGCCTGTGCCACGCCGGTGAACTGCGCCATCTCCAGCGGTACCGCATCGGGCCGGCCCAGTGCCCGCAGCAGCAGCCCGTGCCCGGTGAAGGTACCGATGCCGCGCACGTGCAGGAGGGCGTCCCGGGCCTCCGGGTACGGCGCGGTGCGCAGCCACTCCTCGTCCAGCGCGGCGACGCCGGCCACCACCTCGGCGACCCGGCGACCGCGCGCCGGATTTCCCGCGAACCGGTCGAAGTCGACGGTGGACAGCACTGCGAAGTCGGGAAACGCCACGTAGTCCACCCCGTCGACGGTCAACCGTGGCCCCACCTCGGCCGCGATCCGCCGCTTCCGGGCCGCCGCGTACCACTGCGTGGAGCGCTGGGTCAGCGTGAAGTAGACGGTGGCCTCAGCGAGGGAGGCGAACCGGACCTGGTGCAGGCCCAGGGTCGCGGCGAGGATCGGCCGCATCGCCGGGTCACGCCGCGCGATCGCAATGAACGGCCCCAGGTCGTCGTCGAGGCTGAGCCAGCGGCGGATCCGCGACTCGATCGCGCCGACCTCCCCGGCGGACACGGCCCGCTCGGCGAAAACGGCGACGGCGACACCGGGCACGTCGTCCGGCCCGGGCGCGACCTCGACCACCGCCGCCTCGGTGTCGGACAGCGGGAACGCCTTGCGCACCCGGTCGGCGGTGACGATCTGATCCCCGGCGCACGGGGCGAACCCGGACATCGCCCGCAGCGAGGCGCCCACCGCGAACGGCGGCACGGCCGGCAGCAGTGCGGTGTGGACAAGTTCAGCAGCCATGCCGACACGATGCGCGCAGGGTATGACAACAACGGCTGGCTAGGAGCTAGGCGGGCCGGTCCGGCGTCAACCGGCCGGCAGCCGGTCGCCAGTCATGCGGGCGGCCGTCAAGCGGTCGGCCGTCAAGCGGGGGGACCCCCGGGCCGCTTCACTGCCACCAGCAGGCCGTCACCGACCGGCAGCAGCGCCGGTACCCACTCCTCGGCGTCGCGCAGCGCCTTGGCCAGTTCGCGCAGGGCGACGGTCGGCCGGTCCCGGGCGGCCGGATCGGCGATCCGCCCACCGGCGAGGGCGCCGCCGAGGGCGAGTACCCCGCCGGGGCGCAGCAGCCGCAGCGCGGGATCGACGCACGTCGTGTGCTCCTCCCGGTCGCCGTCGACGAACACGAGGTCGTAGGCGCCGTCGGACAGCCGGGGCAGCACGTCCAGCGCCCGGCCGGTGATGATGCGGGTGCGCGACGGCGGGTACCCGGCTTCGAGGAAGATCCGCCGGGCCATCCGCTGGTGTTCAGCCTCCAGGTCGATGGTCGTGAGTACGCCGTCGGGGCGCATCCCGCCGAGGAGCCAGAGGCCGCTGACGCCGGTACCCGTGCCGATCTCCACCACCGCGCGGGCCCCGCCGGCCGCGGCCAACAGGCGCAGCGCGGCCCCGGTGCCGGGCGGGACCGGCGCCAGCCCGACCTCCTGGGCCAGCGACCGGGCCACCTGCATGGTCCGGTCCTCGGGCAGGTACGCCTCGGTGAACTCGATAGCCTGCGCGGTCGCCACGGGTAGCAGCGTAGGCCCGGACGGTCGATTCCCCAGGCTGGCGCACCGGGCGGACGGTGACCCGGGTGGTACCTGCGGGAGCGTGCAATCCTGGTACATGACGAAGTGAGGGGTGCCGATCGTGACGGACGGTTCGGGCTGGCGGCGTCGCCAGGACGTCTGGTGGTCTGACGCGCTGCACGACCCGTGGCGCGACCCGGCGTCGCCGGCTGCGGTGGTGGTCCACCCGACCCCGGGGTCCGGCGAGGCCGGGCCTGATCCGGAGCCGGTCACCGCGGTGCCCGCCCGGCGCGGGCTGGGCCTGGTGTTTCTGGTCGCGATCGTCACCGCGCTGCTGGCCGGAGGGCTCGGCGGCACGCTCGGGTACGTCTTCGCCCAGCGGGGCGGCGTCGGCACCGGTGGACACCCCGTCCTCGGTACCGGCGGCGGAGCCAGTCCCGCTCCGGCGGCGCAGCGGCCGCCGGACTCGCTGGCCGGTGCGGTCAAGAAGGTGCTGCCGAGCGTGGTGACCATCAAGGTCGGTACCAGCAACGGCACCAGCCTCGGCTCGGGGTTCATCGTGTCGGCGGACGGCTACGTGGTGACCAACGACCATGTCGTCGAGGGGCTCAAGGGCGCCGCCACGGTGGTCTTCAGCGACGCCCGCAGCGGATCGGCCCGGCTGGTCGGCACCGACCAGGCGTCCGACATCGCGGTGCTGAAGCTGGACCGCAGCGGCCTGCCGCCGGTCCAGTTCGGCGACTCCGACCAGGTGGTGGTCGGTGACCCGGTACTCGCCTTCGGCGCACCGCTGGCATTGAGCAACACCGTCACGTACGGCATCGTCAGCGCCATGGACCGGGCCATCGAGGCCGACGAGCCGGGCGGCCCGGTGCGGTACTACGCGGCCATCCAGACCGACGCCGCGGTCAACCACGGCAACTCCGGCGGCCCGCTCGTCGACACCGCCGGCCGGGTCATCGGGGTGAACTCGGTGATCAAGTCGCTCGGCTCGGACGCGGACACCGCCGGCAACATCGGCCTCGCCTTCGCCATCCCGATCAACCAGGCACGCCGGGTCGCGCAGGAGATCGTTGACACCGGGCACGCCCGGCGCACGGTGATCGGCGCCGAGCTGTCCAGCTCGTACCAGAACCCGAACGGCGGGGTGGAGATCACCTCGGTCGCCGCGGGCGGGCCGGCCGCCAACGCCGGACTCAAGGCGGGCGACGTGGTGATGAAGTTGCAGGGGGTACCGCTTGAGCAGTCCGGTGAGTTGATCGCGCTGGTCCGCAAGTATGCCCCGGGTTCCTCCGTGCAGGTGGACTACCAGCGGGACGGCGCCGGGCACACCACGCAGGTGACACTCACCGCCGACAACAAGTAGCCTGGCGCCATGTTCGGGCTGGAGAACCTCAACAGCTGGCACCTGCTGGTGCTGGCGCTGCTGGGCATCTTCATCTTCGGCCCGGACCGGCTGCCCAAGGCGATCGCCGATGGCGTCCGCATGCTACGCAACGTGCGCAACATGGCGCGCAACGCGACCAGTGACCTGAGCCGGGAGCTGGGCACCGAGATCACGCTCGAGGACCTCCACCCCAAGGCGCTGCTGCGTAAGCACCTGCTCTCCGAGGAGGACGAGCAGGCGCTGCGCCGGCCGCTGGAGGAGATCTACCGGGACGTCAAGAACGACGTGACCGGGATCGGCAGCGAGGCCCGCGGGGTCGCCGACGACCTGAAGTCCGCGGCGTCGACCCCGGCGCCGGCGCCGTCACCCAACGGCCGCCGGCACACCTTCGACGACGCTACTTAAGTTTTCCGGTTCGCCGCGCGAGGCGCGGCGCCGCCTAGCGGCCCGCGGGGCGCAGGCTGAGGGGCTTGCCGACCAGCGAGTCGCGGCGGACCGCGAGCCGGTCGGCAACCACCCTGAGTGCCGCGGCGGCCGCCGAGTCCGGGTCGGCCAGCACCACGGGGGTACCGGCATCGCCCGCCTCCCGTACCCGGACGTCCAGCGGTACCTGCCCGAGCAGTGGCACCGCGGCACCGGTGAGCCGGGTCAGCGACTCGGCGACCGCCTGACCGCCGCCGGCACCGAAGACCTCCATGCGCTCCCCGGACGGCAGTTCCAGCCAGGACATGTTCTCAACGACGCCGACCAGGCGCTGGTGGGTCTGCAACGAGATCGCGCCGGCCCGCTCGGCGACCTCGGCAGCCGCCAACTGCGGCGTGGTGACCAGGAGGATCTCCGCGCTGGGGAGCAGCTGGGCCAGCGAGATCGCGATGTCGCCGGTACCGGGGGGCAGGTCGAGGAGGAGGATGTCGAGGTCGCCCCAGTACACGTCGGCGAGGAACTGCTGCAGCGTCCGGTGCAGCATCGGCCCGCGCCACACCACGGCGGCGTTACCGCGGGTGAACATCCCGATCGAGATGACCCGCACCCCGTACGCCTGCGGCGGCATGATCATGTCTTCGACCTGTGTCGGCCGGTCGGAGACGCCGAGCATCCGGGGTACCGAGTGCCCGTAGACGTCAGCGTCGATCACCCCGACGGCCAGCCCGCGGGTGGCCAGCGACGCGGCCAGGTTGACCGTCACGCTGGACTTGCCGACGCCGCCCTTGCCGCTCGCGACCGCGAACACCCGGGTCGTCGAGCCCGGCTGGGCGAACGGGATGACCGGCTCGGCCGCGCCCGGCCCGCGCAGCTTGGCCTGGAGCGCCTGGCGCTGCGCCGCGGTCATCACCCCGAACTCGAGCGACACCCCGGTGACCCCCGGTACCCCGGCCACCGCCGTGGTGATGTCGCTGCGCAGCTTGTCCCGCAACGGGCAGCCGGCCACCGTGAGCAGGATGCCCAGTCGGACCGCCCCGGCCTGGTCGATGGCCACCGAGGCGACCATGTCGAGGTCGGTGATCGGCCGGTGGATCTCCGGGTCCTGCACCGTCGCGAGCGCGGCGTGGATGGCGGATTCGATGGACGTCGCCGGGGCTGACATGCGCCCCATGCTACGTCTGTGCCAGCGGCAGCCTGGAGGCCGGCTGGACGGACGTACCCCATAGATGCGACAATCGTTAGGTAACGCCGCGCGCCTAGCCCCTTGAGGCGCGCGGCGACTTCTCGCTCAGTAGGTCGCTGTCCAGGTCGTCGTACGGCCCGTCGAAGCTCTCGGCTTCGGCCCGCTGCGCGGCCCGCTTCGCCGCCCTGCGCTGCTCCTTGCGCTCCACCTTCTGCCGCCGGTGCGCCGACTCGTCCAGCTCCTCGATCAGCCGGCTCAGCTCGGAGCGGACGAAGTCGCGGGTGCTCACCTCGCCCAGCGCGATACGCAGCGCGGCGATCTCCCGGGCCAGGTACTCGGTGTCCGCCTTCTGCATCGCCGCCCGCCGCCGGTCCTCCTCCATACCCAACCGGTCCCGGTCAGCCTGGCGGTTCTGCGCGAGCAGGATCAGCGGCGCTGCATAGGACGCCTGGGTGCTGAAGAACAGGTTCAGCAGGATGAAGGGGTACGGGTCCCAGCGGAAGCCGAAGACCGCGACCACGTTGATCGCGATCCAGACGATCACGAACACGGTCATGTACGCGATGAACCGCGCGGTACCCATGAACCGCGCGAACATCTCGGCGAAGTGGCCGAACGTCTCGCCGCTGATTCGCGGTAGCCGGACCCGGCGCGGCTCCCGGGGCACGTCCAGCCGGGCCTGCCGGCGCAGCTCAGCCATTGCCGTCCCGCGTGACCACGGACTCCGGGTCCCGGTCGCGCCAGTCGCGGGGCAGCAGGTGATCGAGAACGTCGTCGACGGTCACCGCGCCGACCAGCCGGTCGTTCTCGTCGACCACCGCCAGGGAGACGAGGTTGTACGTGGCCAGCCGGCGGGTGATCTCGGGCAGCGGGGTGTCCGGCTCCAGCGGGTCGATGTCGTTGTCCACTACGCCGCCGAGGATCTCCGCCGGAGCCTCGCGCAGCAGCCGCTGGAAGTGCACCGAACCGAGGTACCGGCCGGTCGGCGTGGCCATCGGTGGCCGGGCGACGAACACCTGGGCGGCAACGGCCGGCGCCAGCTGCGGTTCCCGGATCCGGGCCAGCGCCTCTGCGACGGTGGCGTCCGGGGTCAGCACGATCGGCTCGGAGGTCATCACCGAGCCGGCGGTACCGGGCAGGTAGACCAGCAGCCGCCGGACCGGGTCGGCCTCCTCCGGCTGCATCAGGTCCAGCAGGACGTCCTGGTCCGGCTTGGGCAGCTCGGCGAGCAGGTCGGCGGCGTCGTCCGGGTTCATCTCCTCCAGGACGTCGGCGGCCCGTTCCGGGTTCAGCGCGGCGAGGATCTCGACCTGGTCGTGCTCGGGCAGTTCCTCCAGCACGTCGGCCAGCCGCTCGTCGTCCAGGGCGGTGGCCACCTCCAACCGGCGGCTGTCGGACAGGTCCTGCAGCACGTTGGCCAGGTCGGCCGGGCGCATGTTGTCCAGTACCGCCAGCAGGTTCGCCGCGCCCCGCTGGTCGGCGGCGCCGATCAGGCCGCTCACCTCGGACCACTCCAGCTGGTTCAGGTGTCCGCGGCGGGTCAGCCGCCCGGTCACCTCGCGCACGGCCACCCGACTCAGGATCCACTCGCCGGTGCGCTCGGCCTCCATCGCGACGTCGACGACGGTGGCCGGCCGGCCGCTCTCCACGATCGTCACCCGCCGGTCCAGCAGCTCCTCCAGGACGAGCAGCTCGCCAGGGCGCTTCTCGAAGCGGCGCAGGTTGAGGGTACCGGTGTTGAGCACCACCGAGCCCGGCTCGATCGCGGTGAGCCGGCCGATCGGCAGGAAGATCCGGCGGCGCATCGGCATCTCGGCGACCAACCCCACCACGCGCGGCAGCTGGTTGCCCGAACGCAGGCGCGCGACCGCGTCCCGTAGCCGTCCGACCTGGTCGCCATTGGGATCGAAGACCGGCAGGCCGGCGAGGCGGGCGACGTAGATCCTGGTCGCCGTGGTCACCAACCCAGCCTAGAGCGCCCGTAGGCTGGACGAGTGATCAGCCTCCCGTACGAGATCGTCGACGTGTTCACCGACCGCCCCTTCACCGGAAACCCGCTCGCCGTCGTGTACGGGACGGACCGTCTCGGTACCGACCAGTTGCAGGCGCTGGCCGCCGAGTTCAACCTCTCGGAGACCGTCTTCGTGCTCCCGGCGACCCAGCCGGACGCCACGTACCGGGCCCGTATCTTCACCCCGAAGGAGGAGTTGCCGTTCGCCGGGCACCCGAGCGTGGGCGCCGCGGTGTCGGTGTCCCGGCGCAACGGCGGCGGCCCGGGACTGGTGGTACAGGAATGCGGCGCGGGCCTGCTGCCGATCAGCGTGCACCCGGACGGCGCGGCCACGCTGACCGGCGGCCCGCCGACGGTCGGTCCCAAACTGGACCCGGCGCCGCTGCTGGCCACCGCGGGGCTGACCGTCGAGGACTTCACCGGCCCGGCACCACGGATGGCCAGTTGCGGGCTGGAGTTCCCGTACCTGCCGGTGCGGCCGGAGGCCCTCGCGCGAGCCAAGGTCAACCCCACGACCGGGGTACGGATGGTCACCGTCTTCGCGTGGGACGCCGATACCCGGGTCGCGCACACCCGGGTGTTCTGCCCCGGCGTCGGGGTACCGGAGGATCCGGCCACCGGCTCGTCCGCGCTCGGGTTCGGGGTGTGGCTGGTCGCCTCCGGTCTCCTTCCCGGCGAGGGGCAGTCCGAGTACACCGTCCGGCAGGGGATCGAGATGCACCGGCCGTCGACCCTCGCGTGTACGGTGACCGCCGCCGCGGGCGTCGCAGCATCGGCGACGGTCGCCGGTCACGTGGTACCGGTCGCGCGCGGCGAGATCGCGGTACCACCGTTCGTCGGCTAACGATCGCTGGCTGGTAGCCGCTCCGACAAGCTACGCGGCTAGCGGGTCTGCCTGACCCGGTGCAGGCGGAACGGGTTCCTGGTCCGCCGGGCGGCTTCGGTCGGCGGCGGCGGCGCGGCGCCCGACTCGTCCGGCAGCGTCGACCCGGCCTCGGTCGGCTCACCGGCCGGAGCCAGTCGGCTCACCACGCATCCGGCGGCCCAGCGCGCGGCAGTCTCCGCCGAGGTACCGCTCGCGTTGAGCCGCTTGCCGGCCAGTTGCGGGACGACCGTGTCCCACTCCGGTGTGTCGGGGGAAACCCGGCGTACCTCGGCCGGCCAGGTGAGGATCCGCCCGCCATGGTCCCCGCGCGCGCTGACCAGCGCGTCCGTGGCCTCGGGCAGGCCGGGCGCGGGCTGCTCACCGGGGCCGCTGACCACATACAGCGCCCCGTCGA